>Ga0123337_10000164_pt1 | contig 131268 bp, 126 predicted proteins | sample frozenSSSSmetaG_FD_89792 | JGI IMG/M metagenome (GOLD analysis project Ga0123337, IMG submission 89792) | Glacier valley bacterial and archeal communities from Borup Fiord, Nunavut, Canada, to study Microbial Dark Matter (Phase II) -... | ecosystem: Environmental > Aquatic > Freshwater > Ice...
ATAAACATATGACCCCTTCAGGGTCAGTATATTGGCTTCCATTGCTAGCGCACGCGTGTCACGTGTGCTTCTATATTATATTTCTGGAACGCGCGGCACGAGCGCACAAGCAGCCAATCTGCCTTCCCAATGAAATACAGCTCCGGGTAAATTAAACCTTGCCGGAGGAGGTAGCTTCCGGCTATTCGTAATTTGAAATACAACGCGATTTCTTGCCGGAACTACTCCCGATGAAAGGGCTGAACTAACATATAACACACAGATATTGCTTTCCAAAATCAAACTATTTGGCTCCAAAGCCTTATCTGGATAATTATAACCCTATCTTTTAACCTTCTGAATATCCAAATCAAGATAATTTTAATCTTATTCTAAATATAAATCCTAAATGCCTAAAACCCTTCAAGGCATTCCGCTGGTTTTGAAACTAATCAATCCTATTAATCTTATTCCTTTTTCGATAATCTCTGCCTGTCCTGCTTTCTGCTTTCGTGGATCATATCCTTCATATCATCCATCTCCGGACCTTGTTTAAGGGCTTTCCAGTCAAATTTTTCATCGAATGGGTCAAGGGCTTTCTGAGGGTCAAAAAACCGCTTGTCGGCAGGTATAGCCTTGTATGGTGTATAATCAGGAACTTCAGTAAACATATCTGCGAGATCGCTGGCACCTGCATCATATTGATTGAGGTAAGGGATACCTAAGATATTCCAGAAGGTCTTAAAGATACTTCCAAAGCTTGTGTGTGTATGGCTTGAGTGGTTCCTTTTAGTGTATGGCGAAACAGCCATTAAAATGCTCCGGTGAGCATCCACATGATCAACACCATTTTGTGCGTCATCCTCGGTAATGATAATCAGCATGTTTTTCCAATAGGGTGTATTAGATAAAAACTCAACAATCCGGCCTACGGCAAGGTCATTGTCGGCCATATAACTTTCCCTGAATGGAAAGCCAGCCTCCGGACGATCTGCTGCACCATGATCATTAGGAAGGATAACTGTCAGTACCGAAGGCATTATTTCTTTACCCATTCCCCATTTTTCATTGAATTCCTTTTCAAAAACACTTACCCTGAACTGATCAGGAATGGCCATATTATAGGTTGGGTAGGTGTAGGATGTACGTGAGTACAAAGGTTTGGGCATTGGATAATTTGCCAGATGTTTAATTCCCCCATATTTATAATGATCCTTATAATCACCGGGCTCAAACATTACCCCAAAGCCGAAATTGAAATAGCTGATCTTATTTCTTGCCATATGCTCCCACATTGAACCGGCCTCATTATAATCTTCCGGATATATTGCACCCGCCGAGCCGTTAATTCCAAGATTTCCGGGGGCATTCGAATCACTTCGATACGTTCTGTTTGAACCATATCCTGCTGCAGTTGTTGCTTCAACCCATTGATTTGGATAGGTATTTACGAGCCAGCGATGCCCATCGGCAGACACGTCAGCATCCACGTAAAAATTATCACTGAAGGAAAAAATTCTTGCAAGTTTGAGGTGATTGGGCATCACGTTAGCCGATTCAACTTTTGCAGTTCCTTTACTATTACTGAAGGATACACCTTCTCCGTATCTGGCAATAGATGGATCGCCTTTTCCATTTTTTAATTGACCAAAAACTTCATCATAGGTCCGGTTCTCCTTAGAAATGAACACAATATGTTTTATTGGCGATTCTTTTTGTCCGGGAAAAAGAGGAACCGGATTATTATTTCTCCAGGACAATGAAGTATCGGATGCCTTTCTGATCAGGAAATTATTTTCAATTACTTTTCTCGTCAAATCAATCAAATCCTTATCATCCGGTATGTCGCAAACCTGTACCGATCCAAACATTAAACTTCCGATATAGGTACCTGCAGAACCACTTTTGAATGCCGCTCCTCCATTTGGGCCACTTCCGAATCCTTTAGCATTGGAAATGATCAGTTTTTTATTGTCGGGAGATACTTTTAATTTTGCAGGGAACCATCCGGCAGGAATATGTCCAATCACTTTTAAAGTTGGGACATCAATAACAGCTACTGCATTAATTCCTGATTCAGCAACATAAATCCGTTTTTCATCCGGTGAAACTGCAAGTCCGAAAGGAATAATTCCTCTCATTTTGCTTAAAAGTTCTTCAGGTGCAAGTTTTATATGGGTTACAATCCTTTGCTTGCGGCTGTCGAGTACCGTAATATTATCATTATTCCCATTGCTGATGAATACATAATTTCCTGCCGCAACTATTGAATTAGGACTTGAACCACCAATAGCCGGAACTCCATCAACCATGTCTCCAACCATATGGCCGGTCTTGATTTTCGCAATCACAACAGGTTTGAACGGATCTTTTACATGCAAAGCCCATACTGAAAATGCTTTTTCCGACTGTACAGAACCAAGCCCCGGGATCTGAACAGAATCAGTCTCAATTCCCTTTTCAGCTTCTGGTGTATCGTAAGCAAAACCCGGAATTTCTATAGAACCTCTCTTCCATTCTCCATTTACTTTCTTTTTAATATAACTGTATTCATACATGCCAACATTGGCCACATAAACCGTTTTTTCATCTTTTGAGAGACTTATTCCGAACGGATAGCGCCCAACAGGAGTTGAAGAAATTAATTTTTCCTGAAGCAGGTCGATCGTGATCATTCTGAAGCCAATCTGATCTACAGCATATAGATAGCGCCCATTTTTCGAACCGACCATATCACCGATGTATCCATGTGAGTAATCAAATTGGCTATTTTTAAAACTGCAATTGATTGCGCCCAGAGGTTTTCCGCTTGCAATATCAAACTTGTAAATTTTATTGCTTTGACCACCGGCTACATAGACTGTTTTATTATCCGGCGAGATCACCAAACCCATAAATGCAGATTCAAGAATTCCGGTATCTCCTTTTGGATTTTCAGGTACCTGCGTAATTTCGGGGTTTTCTGAAAGAATATTTTTAAGGATATTAATTGAAATCGGGTTGGTTCCTGAATTTGCTGTGATCGCGATATTTCCATCACTGCTTATTGCCAGTCCGTAGGGGTGAGGTGCAACCCTATGAGTCTTGCCCAGCGGACTGATATATCGCCCATTTGGAATAACAGTTTTACCATCCTTTTTGATTATTACATATTCATCTCCGGCAGGGGCTGAGATCACAAAATCTCTTTGCTGCGCAAATATGATATTTGTTATGGAAACCAGAAATAATAAGGTATAAGCTGCTTTTAAATTATAATTAAAACGGGCTCTTAGAAATTTGGATTCCATAAATTTTATTGAGAAAGCAAAATATAATATATTCATTTATTTGTTAGTTTCATCCTGACAAGATACTGATCCATTTCGTCTTCATAGATCATCTCACACTCCCATCCGGATTTTTCTGCTATTGCTTTTAAGGTTTCGAAGTCAACATATAGCCACTTAAACCAATCCCCTTTAATTTTCTGATATTCATATTGATAAGATATCTCACCATAATAATTACTTGATATAAATTCGTCAGGTTTATACAGGTAAGCGATGTCTGAGGAATCAAATATGAGCTGACCGGATGGCTGTAATAGCTTCTTAATATAGTCTAGGAAATTTCTCAGTCCGGAGATATCTTCACAAAGTCCGATACCATTCATAAGTAATAATATGGTATCATATCTTTCAGAATTGTAATGCAGAATATCTGAATTAATAACCTTTAAAACGCCACGGTGCTTCATGATTTCACAGGCTTTCGAAGAGATCTCCAGAGCAGTTACATCAATTCCCTTAGCCTGCAGAATCAGGGCATGACTACCAACCCCGGCACCAATATCCAGAGTTTTTCCAACGCATAGATCCATTGCAATAATTTCCAATTCGGGCATATCTGCTTCGGGTCTGAAGAATACATCAACAGGCATATCCTCAGGGTGACCGTAGCTATTGTACAGCCAGAGCTTACTTTTTAGTTTGCCCCGATATTGATCCATTAATGCCTGCCCGTATATATCCATATATTTTTTGTCACAGAATCAGTCCAATAAAAATTGATTCATAATCCTGACCTCGTCAATTTTTTCTAATATTGGATAAAAATACTCCTTATGAATTGTCTAAATTAATTTTTCTAAATATTCATAAGATTATTTTTCTGTTATTTTTTTGAGAATGGATTACCGGATTACTAATAATATTAGTAAATTTATAAATGGTTTTCAAACTATTATAATGATATTCTGGATTGTTTAAATTGAATATATGTCAACAGAAGTAAAATGTCCATCATGTGGTCACTCCTTTCCACTTGAGGAGGCCATTGGTAAGGAATATGAGCAGGAATTGCGCGATAAGATGATTGCCTGGCAAAAAAAGAAGGATGAGGAATTTCTCCGGAAAGAAGAGGATTTTAAGGTTCAGCAAAAAGCACTTTCTCTAAAATATGAACAGCAGCTGGCCCAGGAAAAGATCAATCTTGAGGAAGCGGTTCGTAAAAGTATTGCTGTAGATTTTGAAAACAAACTGAATTTTTTAGAGAATACTAATAAAGAGAATCAGGAAAAATTAAAGTTAGCAGGGCAGAAGGAGCTGGAATTTTTAAAGAAAGAGCAGGAACTCAAGACCAGGGCCGAAGAAATGGAGATCGAGATTCAGCGAAAAATGCAAACCGAGCGTAATCAGATCGTTGAGCAGATCAAGAAACAGGAGATTGAAAAAAATCAGTTGAAGGAAACTGAACATCAGTTGCGGATAAAAGAATTTGAAAAGCAATTGGAAGATCAGAAAAAGCTGGTTGACGAAATGCGCCGCAAGGCCGAACAGGGTTCAATGCAGCTGCAGGGTGAGGTTCAGGAATTGATACTGGAAGAAGTATTAAGAGTTACATTCCCATTTGATCAGATTGGAGAAGTAGGTAAAGGAGTCCGTGGAGCCGATTGCATACAGGTTGTCAGGAATAAATTTGGTCAGGATTGTGGCAAGATCATTTATGAAAGCAAGCGAACCAAGGATTTTGCTAACGACTGGATAGATAAACTTAAAAAGGATATGCGTAAGGAGGGGGTGGATATTGCAGTGATTGTGACTCAATGTTATCCTAAAGGCATGAGCTGTTTTGGAGAGCGGGATGGTGTCTGGATCTGTTCTTTTGAGGAAGTAAAGGCTGTGGCTTATGTCTTACGGGATGGTATCCTGCGACTTTATAATTCTTCCAAATCACAGGAGAACAGGGGTGATAAAATGCATATGCTTTATGATTATCTGACCGGGACTGAGTTTTCAGAACAATGGAAAGCCATTCGGGAAGGATATATGAGTATGCGCTTATCTATTCACCGTGAGCGTGATGCAATGGAGAAAATGTGGAAAATGCGCGAAAAACAATTAGACAAGGTTTTGCTGAATGCGTCAAGTATAAAAGGTTCGATTGAAGGGATTGCTGGTGCTGATACAATCTCGCTGAGTTTAACTGATGAGGATGAAACTTTGTTGCTGGAGTAGGATTTATATTAAGTTGTAAGTTATAGGTTATCAGTTTTAAGTTATAGGCTTTAATATCTCAATACTCAATACTAACTACTCAATACTAACCACTACCTTTGCATTTCAAAATAAAAATCTGTTTGCATGGTCTTGTTAGAGAAATTAAAGCTGAGTAAGCCCCTGGTCAGAGCGATGACTGATGCGGGTTACTTAGGTCCCAAAGAAATTCAGCTTAAAACGATGTCCCGCATTCTGGGTGGTCAGGATGTGATTTCCGTAGCACCTGAAGGTTCTGGAAAGACCACAGCCTATGTTTTGGGATCGCTGATGCGCTTGAAATACGGTCTGGAAGAAGCTCCCAGGGCTTTGGTTCTGGTTCCGGATAAGGATCATGTGTTAGCCGTTATTGAGCGGTTTGAATTATTGAACAGAAATCAGACCATCCGTATAATTGGATTATATCCTGAAGCCGGGATGGAATCTCAGATGGATGCACTTGCTGATGGTGCTGATATTGTGGTTGCCACTCCCGACAGGGCAAGGGCGATCTATCTCAAGTTAGGGTTGAACCTTAATAAGATTCTGATGTTCATTGTGGATGATGCAGCAGAGATCGTAAAACGTGGAATGCAATTACCTGTAGCAGAACTTGCCAGAAGCATTGTAAAATGCCAGCATCTCGTATTTACCGAGGTTCTTCATGATAAACTGCATCTGTTAATTGATCAGTTTATGATTCAGCCGGCGCTGATTGAAGTAACAGATCTGGGTGAACCTAAATTAGAAACGATTGAACAATTGCTCTATAAAGTTCCGGATTTTAAGACAAAAGTGAATTTGCTAAATCTTCTACTAAGGGATAAGGATGTATTCAGCAAAGCAGTTGTGTTTGTCAATACCAGGCTCACTGCAGAAAAGGTTTTCAAGAGCCTTTTCAAATACCTCGACAAGGATATTGCGATCTATAAACCATTGTTCTTTGATCATCCGGGCTTTGATCTGATCGATGATTTTAAACAAACGGATGATGCAAGAGTATTGCTTATTGCAGATGATCTTAAAGAATCGATTAACCTTGAAGGAATTCCCTTTATTTTTCACCTTGAAATACCAGCAGATGTGGAAACTTTTGTAGGCAGGATAGTCAAGGGTGAGTCAAATGCTGAAAATGAACAATTGGCAATCAGCTTTTCAACTGATATTGAGCTTGTTTTAATTAAGAAGATTGAACTTGCTATTGGAAAAATACTTCCTCTGGCTGATCTGCCGGAAGATCTTGTCATAGAAAAAGATATACCCAAAAAGACTATCAAAACCACAAAGATTACTCCGGATACTGAAACGCTAAGCGGGGCAGCTTTTCATCCCAAAAAGGAAAGTAATGCTAAAGATTATAATTACAGTTCAAGGGAAAAGGCAAAAATGAAGTTTAAGAACAGATAGTCACCTGTAATCTCCGATTTTAAAAATCACTTTTGTCCGATTAAAATTTATTATTAGATAAAATACTCACTTATATGCTAATTAGGACGTTTTTAATTGTATTATAAAATGCAAGCCCCCATTTCAGCGTTGTATCAGTTTTTACAGATTCACTTCCTTAAAATCTGCAATATTTTTACCTATAATTTCAGGACTGTTCATAAGCTTTTGCCTGAGCACAAAATCTCCGTTAACTTTTTTTCCGTCCCGATTTCCATCGGGACTGGTGCGGTAGGCACAGACCAAGCCAAAGCATTAACTTGAATAGCTTTCCCGAACCTTCGGGACAGCGGCGGCATTTATTCGTTTTTGTATAATGTTTTTAAGGTACTCATGGTCTCGTCGTTCCTCCTCGGCATGTTTCTTTTCTGCCCGTCCGAACGGGTTCATCCGGGCGGGCTGCAGGAACCTCCCGAAGGGAAGCTTGAGCACAAATGAAAAAATATAAAAAAGCGAAAAAAGAAAAGAGAAAAGTTATGAGATAAAATATGTTCATTATTCCAATAGTTTCAATGTTCCCCGGACACTACTGTTTTTTTACCGCCTTATGGCAGAATTGGGACATTGAATCTTGCGTCTAATAGTATTTTACGGCTAAATTGATTGATATTTGTCCGGATAATTGATACTATGGGCAGAGAAATACTTTCTCCGGATAAGTGCAAATTGATCGGACACCTTTATTGGTGTGATTTATCTAAAAAATACCAATGAATAAGAAGAAGATTGTCGTTGCAGTAACAGGAGCAAGTGGTTCAATTTATGCAAAAGTTTTATTTGATAAATTAAAGGGTTTGCAAAATCAGATTGCTGAAATTGGTATCATTATGTCTGATAATGCCAAAGATGTCTGGTTACATGAACTTGGAAATAAGGATTATTCAGCTTATAATTTCAGGTTTTATGATAAGCGTGATTTTATGGCTCCATTTGCTTCAGGATCTGCAGGATTTGATACAATGATCGTTTGTCCATGTTCTATGGGGACATTGGGCCGTGTGGCAAGCGGTGTCTCTGATGACCTGATTACCCGTTCGGCAGATGTTGTTCTTAAGGAAAGACGTAAATTGATCCTGGTGGTAAGAGAAACGCCATATAGCCTGATCCACATCAATAATATGAAAACGGTTACCGAAGCTGGAGGGATAATTTGTCCGGCAACTCCTTCCTTTTACAGTCTCCCCAAAACAATTGAAGAAGTTGCCGCAACTGTGATTAATAGGGTGATAGATTTAGTGGGTTTTGATCATGAATCGTATCAGTGGGGTCAAAACCAAACTGAAAACTGATGACATACCGCTTAAAATTGTCCGATTCGGCCTCATTCCTTATCTTTGCACCTCAATATGAATAAAAAGGTTGCATTTTATACACTGGGTTGTAAGCTGAATTTTTCAGAAAGTTCTGCAATCGGGCGTCAGTTTAATGATGCCGGTTTTGATACCGTATCCTTTACAGACAAAGCGGATGTATACCTGATCAATACCTGTTCTGTAACAGACCATGCTGATAAAAAATGCAGGAAAGTTGTTAAAGAGGCTTTAAAACATTCGCCAAATGCCTATATCGCGATTGTTGGTTGTTATGCTCAGTTAAAACCGCAGGAAATCTCTGAAATACCCGGAGTGGATATTGTGCTTGGAGCGGCAGAAAAATTCAGAATTATTGAATACATCAGCGATTTAACCAAGCAGGATAAAGCGCAGGTATTTAATAAGAATATTAGCGAAACCAGGGACTTCATTCCTTCCTATTCATTCGGTGACAGAACCCGTACCTTTTTAAAGGTTCAGGACGGCTGCGATTATACCTGTTCATTTTGTACCATTCCGCTTGCACGGGGAGCGAGCAGAAGTGACACTATTGAAAATGTAATTGATCAGGCGATGGAAATTGCCCGTTCGGGTGTGAAGGAAATTGTACTTACAGGTGTTAATCTTGGCGATTTTGGGATTCGAAAGGGGCAAAGAGAAGATAAGTTTTTTGATCTGGTCAAAGCTTTGGATCAGGTTGAAGGAATTGATAGAATACGGATATCTTCGATTGAACCCAATCTATTGAGTAATGAGATCATCGAATTCGTTTCATTATCCAATAAATTTGTTCCGCATTTTCACATTCCGCTTCAATCAGGCAGCAATAAGATTTTGGGTTTGATGCGCCGGAGGTACAAACGGGAATTATACGCTGACCGGATCGGGGAAATAAAAAGACTAATGCCCGATTGTTGTATTGGGGTTGATGTCATTGTTGGATTTCCTGGTGAAAGCCGCGAAGATTTTATTGAAACCTATAACTTTCTGAATGAGCTGGATGTTTCTTATTTGCATGTATTCACTTATTCAGAGCGTGAAAATACGGATGCAGCTGAGATGAAGTCATCTGTTCCAGGCTCTCAAAGAGCCGACAGGAGTAAAATGCTGCATATCCTTTCCGGGAAAAAACGCCGGGCGTTTTACGAAGGCCAATTGGGGAAAATTGCAGAAGTTCTTTTTGAGGCTGATCATAAAAATGGTTTCATGCATGGATTTAGCCGTAATTATGTAAAAGTGAAGGCACCCTATGATCCTTTGATGATCAATGAGATGCGCCAGGTAAGATTAGAAAGTATTGCCTCCGACGGTGATATGGAAATTTCTGAGCTGGCAGAAACATTCTTTCATTGAACACTCAGCCTTTCTCGCCGGAATCTCTAATTCCTGATTTAATTCCTTAGCTTTTTATTAACATTGTAAATTATAACAAGATTGTATATTTAGCCTATGTTTCCCACGATAACCCACCTCATTGAATATTTAACAGGTATCCATATTCCGCTACCTATTCAAACCTTCGGATTTTTCGTTGCAATAGCCTTTGCAGCAGGTTACTGGGCACTTTCACAAGAGTTTAAAAGGAAGGAAAAGATCGGACTTGTATTGCCTTTTACCCGTGAAGTAAAGATAGGTGAGCCTGCAAGCACTCAGGAACTTGTATTTAATGGAATATTTGGATTTTTAGTGGGTTACAAACTTTTGGATGGTTTGCTAAACTATTCCGCTTTTGTGGCCAATCCCCAAAGTTTTATTCTATCTGCAAGGGGAAGCTTTCTTGGTGGTTTAATTTTAGCCGGTCTATTTATTTACTGGGCTTATACTGAAAAGAAGAAAGAGCAGCTGAGTCAGCCAAAAATTGTAAAGGAACTTGTTCACCCTTACCAGATTATGGGTACACTGCTGATGTGGGCAGCAATATGGGGTTTTCTGGGCGCTAAAATATTTCATAATCTCGAGTATTGGGATGATTTTGTTCAGGATCCGATTGGAGGGCTTTTGTCCTTTAGTGGTTTAACTTTTTATGGTGGTTTGATCATGGGTGGGGCTGCTGTAATTTATCATTCCAATAAATATGGTATCAAATGGATTCATATGCTTGACATCGCCGGCCCTGGAATGATGCTGGCATATGCTGTAGGCAGGATAGGTTGTCATCTTTCGGGTGATGGCGACTGGGGAATAGAAAATATTGCTCCAAAACCATCCTGGTTAAGCTGGGCACCAGATTGGGTCTGGGCGTTTAAATATCCGCATAATGTAGTTAACAGTGGTGTTCCAATTCCCGGTTGTACCGGACCATTTTGTAATGAACTTCCCTTACCGGTATTTCCCACACCTTTTTATGAGGTACTGATGGGTCTTTTCATATTTGCACTTTTATGGGGATTCAGGCATAGAATTAAAATTCCGGGCATTATGTGGTCCTTATATTTGATATTTAACGGTTTAGAGCGTTTTCTGATTGAAACTATCCGTGTAAATTCTCAATACCATGCCTTAGGTCTTGCTTTTACACAAGCCGAGATGATTTCTGCCATTCTGATACTATTGGGTATTATTGGTCTATTCTGGTCACAAAAGAATGCTGACAAATATTCAATACCAATATAATCCTGATCTATGGATCTTGAAACGCTTACATCCGGTGTAATCACACTCACTAAAGAAGTTGGTGCTTTTATCAGAAAAGAATCTCTGGTCTTTGAACTGGAACAGGTTGAGTATAAAGGACTTCATGATATGGTTTCCTATGTTGATAAAACTTCAGAGATAGCTCTTGTTAAAGGCCTTCGGTTGTTGCTGCCTGAAGCCGGATTTGTTACTGAAGAAGAAACCACCACAATATCCGGTGAGAAATACAACTGGATCATTGACCCGCTCGATGGAACAACAAACTTTATACACGGTCTTCCCACTTATTCAATCAGTATAGCACTTAAATGTGATGATGATCTTATTCTGGGAGTCGTTTATGAGATTAACAGGGATGAATGTTTTTCAGCATGGAAAAATGGTGGTGCATACCTCAATGGTAAGCCTATATCTGTGTCGAAGGCTACCAGGATTGAAAAAACCTTGCTTGCAACTGGCTTTCCTTATTATGAATTCGGAAAGCTTGATTCCTATCTGGCTGTTTTGAAAGAATTGATGCAACGATGCCATGGTGTTAGAAGAATCGGATCAGCTGCTATTGATCTTGCTTATGTTGCCTGTGGCAGGTTTGATGGATATTTCGAGTTTAATCTCAATTCATATGATGTTGCTGCCGGAATCGTTTTGGTTCGGGAAGCGGGTGGCCAGGTGTTTGATTTTACCGGTGGAAATAATAGTATTGAACGGAGAGAAATGGTCGCGACAAATGGGTTTATTTCTGCTGAATTACTTCTTATATTAGAGAAGAAATTTAATTAATATGATTTCAATTATTAATGCCACCCCTTATCCCATAGGCCATTTCCTATTTCCTATTTTCAATTTCCCATTTCCTGTTTGCTATCCGATAGCTATCGGGTCCCCATTTCCTCAACTAAACACACAACATTATGTCAATCACAAAAAAAATCTTAATTGCCCTTTTAGCGGTATTTATTATTATTCAATTATTCAGGCCTGAAAAGAATCAATCAGTTGCAGCATCACCTAATGATATTTTTGCACATTATCAGGCATCTGAGAATACGAAACAACTCATTCATACGGCCTGTTACGATTGTCACTCCAACAATACTAACTATCCATGGTATTCTGAAATACAGCCAGCTGCCTGGTGGCTTGCCGATCACGTTAATGAAGGGAAGTCAGAAATAAATTTTTCTGAATTTGCGAGCTATGCGCCCAAAAAAGCAGATCATAAAATGGAGGAATTTGTTGAAATTATAAAAGAAGGGGAAATGCCCCTTAAGTCATATACCCTGATACATGCTGATGCAAGATTATCAGATGTTCAGCGTGCAGAATTAGCTAATTGGGCTGAAGAAGTAAGGGCTCAGATTCAACCCAACATAAAGTAATTCAAGTATCTGAAAACTGATATCAGATAACCGGTAACAGATAACTGATAACAGAAAAGCCCCTCCTCGGATTAAATCTGAAGAGGGGCTTTTCATTAGGAGATAATATTATTTATAAAGCTTCTGATACAACCTCGGTAACTTCAGGAACCATACGTTTTAAGAGATTTTCAATTCCTGATTTAAGGGTAATTGTTGAGGAAGGGCATCCGCTACAGGAACCTCTTAATTCAACCGTAACTATGCCTTCTTTAAATGATCTGTAGCTGATGGCACCGCCATCCTGTTCAACTGCCGGACGAACATAATCATGTAATATCTGTTGTATCTTGATTTCAGTTTCAGAACCCTCAAAATTCGCGAGGGCTTCTTCTTTCTCAACGATATTAAGTTCAGATTCAACTGCTCCCTTTACAAATTCTTTCAGAATAGGTTCTATATCCTGCCAGTCGGCAGTTTCAGATTTAGTAATAGTAACGAAGTTACTTGCAAAAAATACGCCCGTTACAAAGTTGAATTTAAATAGTTCACGTGCAAAATGTGACTTCTCTGCACTTTCTTTATTCGGGAAGTCAATGCTGTTATTGGTAAGTAACTTATTAACCAAAAACTTACGGGTGGCAGGATTTGGTGTAATTTCGGTATATACGTTTGTTGTGGAAGTTGCGGTGCTCATAGTCGTGATTTATACACAAATTTAGCAAATTTTAATTTCTTCAACTGCAGAATTAAAGTTATGACACATGAATGACTGCCTGAATTCCGGTGTAATTAGACGGAGAAATAGCCTTCAACTCCAGTTTAACCGCCTCTGATACATCAAGTTTGTCGACAAATTCAGCAATGGTATTTCTATTGATCTGCTGATTGGTCCGGGTAAGGTCTTTCAATGCTTCATAAGGATTCGGATAAGCCTCACGTCTCAGAATGGTTTGAATTGCTTCGGCAACAACGGCCCAGTTAGACTCAAGATCAGCCTGAATACTTGCTTCATTAAGTAGTAATTTTTTGAAACCTCTCAACGTAGATTTTATGGCGATCAGAGTGTGTGCAACCGGTACGCCAATGTTTCTCAGCACTGTTGAGTCTGTAAGGTCACGCTGAAGTCTGGAGACAGGTAGTTTCGCAGAAAGATGTTCCAAAATAGCATTTGCCAAACCCAGATTACCTTCAGAATTTTCAAAATCAATTGGATTTACTTTGTGAGGCATTGCAGATGAGCCTACTTCTCCTGCTTTGATTTGCTGCTTAAAGTAATTCATTGAGATATATGACCAGATGTCTCTGTTCAGATCTATCAGTATATTATTTATCCGCTTCATAGCATCACAATGAGCTGCAAAATTATCGTAATGTTCTATTTGCGTAGTATACTGGGAACGGTTTAATTCAAGACGCTCATTCACAAATTTATTCGCGAAATCAGTCCAGTTAATTTCAGGGTACGCAACATGGTGCGCATTAAAGTTTCCCGTTGCTCCACCGAATTTAGCTGAAAATGGAATAGATTTAAGTTGTTCTAACTGATTTTCAATCCGTTCCACAAAAACCTGAAGTTCCTTTCCCAATAGGGTGGGTGAGGCCGGCTGTCCATGGGTATGCGCCAGCATAGGGATTGCTGACCATTCAGAAACTCTCCCTTTGATATGGGTCAGCAGTTCATTCAGTGCAGGCAGATATGAGGAATGTATTGCAAGTTTAAATGAATGAGGTATTGCCGTATTATTTATATCCTGAGAAGTAAGTCCAAAATGTATGAATTCTTTGAATTCATTAAGGCCTGATTCATTAAACTTATCTTTAATAAAATATTCAACTGCCTTTACATCATGATTGGTAGTTTTTTCTATGAGTTTAACTGCTTCAGCATCGCTTTCAGAAAAATTTAAATACACCTTTCTTAATGCATCAAATTTTCTTTTATCGAAAGTTTTTAATTGAGGTAAAGGAATTTCGCACAATGAAATAAAATATTCTATTTCAATATATACCCTAAACCTGATTAAAGCAGCTTCCGAGAAGTATGAGGATAGTTCCTGTGTTGAATTATGATAGCGTCCATCGATGGGAGAAATGGCAGATAATGGAGAAAAGTTCATATCGGGATTTTTTGCGAAGTTACGATTTTTATTTATTGTGAGGTGAGAGTATGAGGTCTGAGGTCTGACTTCCGACCTCCGATCTCATTAAATTAAATATTTTTTTATGGAAACTTTGGAATTATTAAAAGTTTCCATAGTTTTACGCCGAAGTAAAAAAGAGGTGTGAATTGGAAGTAAAAGAATATATAATTTCTGAATCTGATAAGCTTTTCTGCCAGTATGGTTTTAAAAGTGTTACTATGGATGATATTGCCAGGCATCTGGGAATGTCAAAAAAGACTATTTACACTCATTTTTCTGATAAAAATGAAATTGTGAATATAGTGATAGACATGAAATTAAATTGTCAGAAATGTGTGATTAAAGAGAATATTGAATCAGCCGAAAATGCAGTTCATGAAATGTTTTTTGCTGTAACAAATATGAAGGAGCTTTTATCTAACATGAACCCGACGTTATTTTATGATCTTCAAAAGTACCATCCCCAGGCATGGATTTATTTTAAGGAGTTCAGGGAAAAGCATCTTTATGCAACCATACAAGAAAATTTATTACGTGGAATCAGGGAAGGTTATTACCGTGAAAATATTAAAACGGATATTCTGACTCAAATGAGACTGGAACAAATTGACCTGATCTTTAATGGAAATTCAACGTATACAACTGGAAAATATGGAATTGTTCAGGTAATGTCTGAGTTAACTGAACATTTTCTATATGGTATATGCACCCTTAAAGGGCATAAATTAATAAACAAATACATAGAAATAACTGAAGAAGAATAATAATAGCTATGAAATACAAATACCTTACACTAATCCTGTGCCTTTTTAGCATTAGTAATACCAAGGCACAATTGGCTGATACTGTTGCTCATTTTAGTCTGCAGGAGGCTATTGAATATGCACAGAAATTTCAGAGTTCTATTCAGAACGCTATAATTGATGAAGAAATTGCAGCAAATACAGTGAAACAGACTATTGGAATTGGTTTGCCTCAGGTAAATGGAAGTGTAAACTTTCAGGATTTTCTAAAAGTTCCTACCAATTTAGTTCCGGGTGAAATCTTCGGCCAACCGGGTAAATTATTACCGGTGCAATTTGGTGTTAAATACCAATCTTCCCTTGGACTGGAACTCAATCAATTATTATTTGATGGTACTTATCTCGTTGGATTACAGGCATCAAAGACCTACAAAGAACTGTCGATTAAGAGCTTGAAGCGCAGCCGAATTGAAACTGCCGTTGCGGTTACCAAAGCCTATTACTCAGTTCTTGTAAGTAATGAGCAGTTGAATCTGCTGGACGCTAACATGCTTCGCTTAAAAAAGTCGCTGGATGATACAAAAGCCCTTTATAAGAATGGTTTCGTAGAAAAAATTGATGTGGATCGGCTCACAGTGCTTAACAATAACCTTGAAACTGAACGAGAAAATGTAATCAGGCTTCTTGATTTGAATGTGAATCTTTTGAAGTTTCAGATGGGTATGAGTATACAAAGTAAGCTGACATTAAAAGATTCCATTGCCGGACTTCAGGTGGTTCAATCTTTCGCTGTTTCGGATACCAGTGCATACAAAAACAGGATAGAATATTCATTGCTTGAAACACAGAAAAAGTTGAATGAACTTGATTTGAAGAGATATAAAAGCCAGTTTTTGCCGTCGCTGTCTGCATTTGGTAGTACATCGCAAAATTTATTATCTAATAGCTTTGGAAGTTTGTTTGATAGAAGTTTCCCAACATCCATTATAGGTTTCCGTCTGGCGGTTCCTATTATTTCAGGAGGCATTAAACTCTATCAGGTTCGAAATGCAAAACTTGAAATCCTCAAAACTCAAAACAACCTGATCAATTTGAAGAATGGAATCAGTCTTGAGGTTGAGCAGGCTCAGACAACTTATCGAAATGGCCTGAAATCGCTAGAAAACCAGAACCGTAATATGGAGCTCGCTCAGGAAGTATTAAGGGTAACAAAAATTAAGTACGAGCAGGGTGTTGGTTCAAGTATTGAAGTTACAACTGCCGAAACCGCTCTCAAAGAATCACAGAACAACTACATCAATGCACTTTATGATCTTTTAATCAATAAGGTTAATATGGATAAGGCATTAGGTAAAATTGTTTATTAAAAGAAAAAAACCAACCGACAAGTTCGGGAAATAAATAATAGCTATACGCCCCGGGCGAAATATTAAAAAACTCAAAAAAAACTCAAATGAAAAGAATACTATTGATCTCTACAGCTATATTTCTGGCTTCATGCGGAGGAAAACCAACCGATAAAAAATCTGAGCTTGAGTCCCTGAAGAAGGAGAGGACTGCGTTAAATTCCAAAATAGAGAAGCTTGAGGCTGAAGTAGGAAGTGTTTCTGCCGCTGAGGATGTTAAAGATATAGCTGTTTTAGAGTTAAAAGAAACCTCATTTAAAAATTATTTGGAGGTTCAGGGAAAAATCGATGCCGAAGAGAATGTTCAGGTAAATCCTCAGGCCCAGGGTATTGTAACTGCTGTGTACGCAGTTATCGGACAAAATGTAAGTAGAGGACAGGTCCTGGCACAAATAGATGATCAGGTCTTGCGTCAGAATATTTCAGAACTTGAAACTCAGCTCGACCTTGCAACCACACTTTATGAGCGTCAGAAGAGCCTTTGGGATCAGAAGATAGGAACTGAAGTTCAATTTTTGAATGCAAAAACTCAGCGTGATGCCGCTCAGCGTCGTATTGCTACTTTAAAAACCCAGGTTTCAATGTTTAAAATAAAATCTCCAATCTCTGGTACTATCGATGCAATGGATCTCAAAGTAGGACAGGCAGTTTCACCGGGAATGTCAGGAATCAGGGTGGTTAACGCGAGTAAACTAAAAGCCAAAGCTATGGTTGCCGAATCTTATGCGAGCCGTGTAAATCAGGGTGATAATGTTCAGGTCATATTACCTGATGTTCCTGATACGGTTACAACAAAAATTTCCTTCGCATCTAAGACCATCGATCCGGTATCCAGGAGTTTTAATGTTGAAATTAAGCTTCCTTCAAACAGCAGATATCGCCCTAATATGCTTTCAATTCTGAAGATAGTTGATTATCAAAATCTTAGAGCATTGGTGGTTCCGGTCAATGCAATACAAAAGGCCGAGAATGGTGATTATGTATTTGTTGAAGAGGGTGGTAAAGCAAAGCGTGTTAATGTACAGGCAGGCAAAATTTCTGAAGGACAGGCCGAAATTATTTCCGGTCTGAAAGCAGGAGACAAGGTTATCGTTGCTGGCACTAATGGATTAAGTCCGGGAGATATTGTAAAAGCCAATTAATAGTATATACCTGTTTAAGACAGCATCATAATTTTAAATAATATGGAAGACGCTAACAAAGAATTTAAACCATCCAGTTGGGCAATTGAAAACAGGACAGCAATTTATGTGCTGACAGTGATCATTGCAGTAATTGGGTATTTTTCATATGTAGGATTGCCAAAGGAGAATTTTCCCGAAGTTGTAATCCCCAAAATATTCATTCAGACCGTTTATCCGGGAACTTCTCCTGCAAATATGGAGAATTTGGTAACCAAACAGATTGAAAAGCAATTGAAGTCTGCTTCAGGATTAAAAAGGATTACATCCAATTCATACCAGGATTTTTCAATAATCACAGCGGAGTTTAACACAAATGTTGAAACAAAGGATGCCAAACAAAGGGTAAAGGATGCAGTAGATAAGGCAAGACAGGATCTTCCATCTGACCTCCCGAATGAACCTAATGTGATGGACATTAACCTTTCGGATCTGCCTATTATGTACCTGAATATATCTGGCGATTACGACTTGAAAAGCCTGAAAAAATATGCAGAGGAAGTTCAGGACCAGATAGAAAGTCTCAAAGAAATTTCCGGTGTTGACATTGTGGGTGCGCTTGAACAGGAAGTACAGATCAACGCAGATCTGAATAAGATGGCAGCAGCTCAGATTTCATTTGGAGATATAGAACGTGCTGTAGGCTATGAAAACCTTACTATCTCTGGTGGAACCATAAAAATGGATGGAGTCCGCAGAACGCTGAACGTAAAAAAAGAATTTGTAAGTGCTCAGGAGTTGTCTAACCTGATTATTAAAACTCCTACTGGTTCTTCTATTTATCTTAGAGATATAGCTGAAGTTAAAGATTCATTTAAGGAACTGGAAAGTTATGCCCGTTTATATGGAAAGAATGTAATCACTTTGAATGTTAAGAAGAGGAGTGGTGAAAATCTGATTGATGCATCCGACAAAATTAATGCATTGATTAAGGAAATGAAGGTCAGTTCGCTACCTAAAAATCTTAAAATTACTGTCACCGGTGACCAGTCTGACAGAACTCGTATAACCTTACATGACCTTATAAATACTATTATAATTGGTTTTATTCTCGTAACAGTTATCCTGATGTTCTTTATGGGTATAACCAACGCCCTGTTTGTCGCCTTGTCGGTACCCTTATCCATGTTCATCGCATTTATGGCAATGCCCGCCCTTGGAGGAATAATGGGCTTTAGCTTTACGATGAATATGATGGTTTTATTCTCATTCCTGCTCGGTCTTGGAATTGTTGTAGATGATGCAATCGTTGTGATAGAAAACACACACCGTATTTTCGACAATGGAAAGGTTCCTATTAAGAAAGCAGCCAAAATTGCAGCAGCGGAAGTGTTTTTACCTGTACTTTCCGGTACATTAACTACACTGGCTCCATTTGTTCCTTTATTATTCTGGCCGGGTGTAATAGGTGAATTCATGTTCTTCCTGCCAATGACATTGATTATTACTCTTCTTGCTTCACTAGTGGTGGCCTATATAATTAACCCTGTATTTGCGGTAGATTTTATGGTACCTGAGGATCATACTGTAATCAAGCCATCCTTTGATAAAAGTGTCAGAAAAAATATGCTGATATTTTTAGGTGCTGCAATTTTAGGTTATCTAATCAATTTTGGAATTGGGAATCTGGTGGTTTTTGTTGGATTACTCTATCTGTTAAACCATTTTTACCTGAACAATGCGATCAGGAATTTTCAAACTAAAATATGGCCAAGGGCACAGGATAAATATGTATCTCTGCTTAAATGGGCAATATTAAGGCCGAGAACTATGTTGTGGGGTACCGTTGGATTGTTTTTTCTGACTCTTCTCCTGATTATGGTGGTACCACCCAAAATCGTTTTCTTCCCAAAGTCAGATCCAAATTTCGTTTATGTCTATATCCAGTTACCGGTTGGTACGGATCAGGCATACACCAATGAGGTCGTCAAAAAGGTGGAAAAAAATGTGACTAAAGTTGTAGGCAGGGATAATAAAGATGTATCCTCTATACTATCTAATGTTACCATCGGAGTCACAGATCCACAGAGTGAGGATCAGGGTCGGTACACCAATATGGGAAAGGTCACTGTTGCATTTGTGAGTTTTGGTAAGCGAACCGGGGAAAGAACCTCGGTATACCTTGATAGGATACGTGAGGCTGTAAAAGGAATTCCGGGCGCTGAAATCACTGTGGCACAGGAGCAATCTGGTCCGCCAACAGCCAAACCGATAAGTATTGAGATAACAGGAGATAATCTAGACTCTCTTGTAAAGGTATCTGAGAGCCTGAAAAATTACCTCGAAAGTCGTCAGATTGCAGGGGTTGAAGAGCTGAAATCTGATTTTCAAAATAATAAGCCTGAAATCATTTTCGATATTGATCGTGAACGGGCAAATCGGGAGGGGATCTCAAGCGGACAAATAGGAATGGATTTGCGTACGGCTATTTTTGGGAAGGAAGTTTCTAAGTTTCGTGATGCCAATGAGGATTATGAGATCAACCTCAGGGCAAATGAAAGTCAGAAAAACAATCTGGATGCTTTGAGGAATATGAAAATTACTTACCGTGATATGGGTATGGGTGGAATTATCCGGCAGGTGCCTCTTTCTTCTTTTGCGACCATTGATTATGTAAATACCTATGGAGGTATTAAACGCAAACAGGAAAAGAGAATCATCATTCTTTCATCGAATGTACTGGGAGAATATAATCCAAATGAGGTAGTGGCTAATATTCAACGTGAAATTGATCAGTTTAAATCCCCTGCCGGAGTTACAGTTAATATGGCAGGTGAACAGGAAGAGCAGCAGGAAACCATGCTATTTCTTGGTACTGCATTAATGATATCACTTGGATTAATCCTTATCATATTGGTAACTCAGTTCAATTCAATTACTAAACCATTAATCATCCTGAGTGAGATCTTACTGAGCATAATAGGTGTACTTCTTGGTGTAACTATCTTCAGAATGGAAATGTCTATCGTAATGTCGGGCGTAGGTATTATTGCCCTGGCTGGTATCGTAGTACGGAATGGTATACTGTTGGTGGAATTTACAGAATTAATGATCGAACAGGGGATGGATATCAAGGACGCCATCATAGAAGCCGGGAGAACCAGGATGACTCCTGTATTACTTACAGCTACTGCCACAATGTTAGGCTTAATCCCTCTTGCTGTTGGTTTGAATATGGATTTTGTTACTCTGTTTACCGAATTTGATGCTAACCTTTATTTTGGTGGAGATAACGTAGCTTTCTGGGGACCATTATCATGGACTATGATATTTGGACTTGGTTTTGCAACATTCCTGACCCTGATACTGGTGCCATGTATGTTATTAATTGGAGATTCAAATTCTAAACGAATAAAAGGTTGGTTTAAGAAAAAACCTGAAGCTGTTTAGAAATTTTGTTGAAATTCATTCAAGCGGGTCATGTTAGCATGGCCCGCTTTTTTTTTGGAAATAATTTCAGGATTGTTCTTTTCGGGATCTGATTTCCCGTATTAAATTGTATTATAAGTTTTCAACTATCAGGCTAAATCATATTAATTGATTAATTTTACGCTATCCGATTACGATAGACATACCTGATCTGAAAACTTTCCGGAATCATTTTATTCTTTCCAACTAATTTTTTTCACTTCTTTTCGTTTACTATTAAAACAATAATCAAATGAGCAAGAATCAAAACAAACAGAACCCTGCTTCAAGGGAGAAAATAGATGAAGAACTACCCGGCTATCCGGTTTACCCATCTGATGAGGACATATTTGAAAAGGAAAAGAAAGTGGCTTTTGATGAGTCTGAAATCACTGGTCAAAAGAAAATTAAATCTGATTCCAGACTTGATGAAGATCTTGATGTACCAGGCGCAGAGCTGGATGATGCCAACGAACTAATTGGAGAGGAAGATGAGGAGAACAATTATTACAGTCTGGGTGGAGATGATCATACAGACCTTGATGAAAACTGATATTGTCATATTGAAAGACCAGAAATAAGCATTTGATCAAATTTCTGGTTTATGTAGAAATAAAAAACCCTCCGGGATTATATCCGGGAGGGCTAAATGTAATTTCGTTTTAATTACTTAGTAGCAACAGAGTCAACAACTACAGTTGTATCTAATGTAGCAACAGAATCAACAACAACAGTTGTGTCTAAAACAGCAGTTGAATCAACAGCAGCTTCTTCAGTTTTGTTTGAGTTACAAGCAGCAACTGATAAAGAGATAGCTAATGCTAAAAAACCGAATTTGAAAGAATTTTTCATTGTTTATGTTTTAATTTATTTATAAATAACTACACTTAATACCCAATAATTATAAAGGTAACCCTGGCTATTCAAAAAAAAATAAAAAATTATTTTCCTATCATTGGGTTACAATTTCTGATAAAAAGTATTAATAGTGAAAAAAGAGGTAAAAAGTTCAGTTCCAGCAGATAGTGAGGTTGTATTGGGGATACTGAATGATTCAAAGGAAACACTTAGCCGTTTATACACATCTTATTTCCCCATGGTACTTCAATTAGTGCTTAAAAATAATGGGAATGAAGATGATGCCAAAGATGTATTTCAGGAATCTGTTATCGTTCTTTATAATAAGGTTAAGGCTGGAAATTTTGAGTTGAACAGTAAGCTTAAAACCTTTCTGTACTCTGTATGCAGAAGGTTGTGGCTAAAGCGTTTAAATGAGCAAAGCAAGACAATCAGAAATGTTCAGGATTTTTCTGAGATCATAGCAGTTGAAGATGATCTTGAGAAGCATGAAGAAAAGGACAGACAGTTTGCGATAATGGAATCAGCTCTCCAGCAATTAGGAGAACCTTGTAAAACTATAATTGAAGATTATTACATACAGAACAGATCGATGCAGGAGATCTGTGAGAAATTTGGATACACCAATGCGGATAATGCCAAAACTCAGAAATATAAATGCCTGCAGCGTTTGAAAAAGCTATTTTTTCAAACCTAATCAGAAGAAGATGAAAAGTGATTTGGAATTAACTAATTTAATTGATGCTTATCTCAAAGGAGAACTAACGGGAACTGTCCTGTCTGATTTCGAACAATTGAGAAAAAGTGATCCTTCATTTGATATGAAGGTTGTTGAGCATCACAACTTTATTTTGAATTTATCTGATTATGGAAGCAGGGTTAAGCTTTCATCTGACATGAATATTATTCATGAATCATTGAATATTCAGGCTATGAAGGATGAAGTTGCTCCCGAAGCGCCTAAGCATATTCGCTTGTGGAAAAAATATCGTATAAACACTGCTATTGCGGCCTCTGTTGCCTTTGTAGCAATCTCTGCAACCTTACTTTCAACCGGGTATTTTTCAAAGTCAATATCAACTAATGTTAATCTGTTGCGTCGGGAGATCAACAGTATTAAACGTTCCCAAAATGCTTTGATCAAGAATATTAATGATAAACCTGCCAAAGGTCCGGCAGATCCGGGAGAGTTTGGTGGTACAGGTTTCGCCCTTTCAACCAATGGGTATCTGGTTACAAATTTTCATGTAATTAAAGGGGCTGACTCATTGTATGTGCAAAACTCTGAAGGTGAAGCATTTAAAGTAAAATTGATTTACATTGATCCCGCCTATGATCTGGCGGTTCTTCAAATTACAGATCCGTCTTTTGAAAAACTGGCAAGCTTACCTTATTCATTTAAAAAGGCCGCCTCAGATGTAGGCGAGGATGTATTTACCATCGGATTTCCAAGAGATGAGCAGGTATTAGGAAAAGGATATGTTAGTGCAAAAAATGGTTATGCTGGAGATACGGTTGCTTATCAGGTTTCAATACCAGTTAATCCCGGAAATAGTGGGGGGCCATTACTTGATAACCGCGGAAATGTTATCGGGATCATAAATGGGAAGCAAGCATTATTAGATGGTGCGGCATTCGCAATAAAATCATCCTATATACTCAAATCAATAGAGGCAATTCCACAGGATTCTTTGGAGGAAAAACTGGTGGTGAATAAGAAAAATACATTAGCTGGTTTAAGCCGTAAAGATCAGTTCAAGAAACTTGAACCATACATTTATATGGTTAAGGTTTATTAAATATTTTGTTTTGTGTTTATAAAGGCTGAGGAATTTTAATTCTTTCAGCCTTTTATAGTTTAGCGGTCTACCTCACCAAGTACAATATCAATTGAGCCGAGTATAGCAACCAGATCTGCAATTAAAACGTCCCTTGATATTTCAGGAAGAACAGATAAATTATTGAAACTCGGGCCCCGGGCTTTTACCCTTTTTGGAATTTCAGTTTTCCCGTCACAAATAAAATAATAACCAAGCTCACCTTTTGGGTTTTCAGCCCGGATATAAAAATCCTGCTCTTTGGGTATGATCTTTTTTGGAAGTTTGGCCCTTGGGTCAAATTCCGGACTTCGTTTTAATTCCTTTTTCAATCTCTCAAGGCATTGTTCTATAATACGTATAGACTCTGCAATCTCATCTGTCCGAATTTTATAGCGGTCCCAGCAATCGCCGGTCTTTCCCATTTCACCTTTTCCAACAGGAATATCGAACTCGATTTCCGGATAAACAGAATATTCATCCACGCGCCTTAGATCCCATTTTAACCCTGAACCTCTGAGCATTGGACCGGAGCAACCATAATTAATGGCCACATCAAGCGGAAGCACTCCTATACCTGCTGTTCTTCCAATAAATATCTGGTTGTCAGTAAGTAATTGATTTAATTCCGTAAGTTTTGGCTTGAAATAGCTTATGAATTCAGAGCATCGTTCTTCGAATCCTACCGGTAAATCATAGAACAGGCCACCTACCCATATGTAATTATAGAGCATTCTCGAGCCTGATGCCCATTCCAGCATATTCATTATGTGTTCACGATCCCTAAAACACCATAGAAAAGGAGTAAATGCACCAATATCAATACCGTAAGTTCCAATCGCAATAAGATGCGAGCTAATACGATTCAACTCACAAACCAGCACCCTGATATATTCTACCCTTTTGGGAATATCTTTATCAATTCCCATCATTCGTTCAACACCCATGACGAAGGCATGATCGTTATTCATGGAAGCTAAATAGTCCATGCGGTCAACAAAAGGAATGATCTGCTGGTAAGTAAGGCTTTCACAATGCTTTTCAAAGCACCTGTGTAGATAACCCATATGAGGAATCACTTCTTTCACGATCTCCCCATCAGTAATTAGCTCAAGCCTGAGAACCCCATGTGTGGAGGGGTGTTGAGGACCCATATTGATCAGCATTTCTTCGGGCTTGAGGCCCTCAGTTAATTGAGCATATCTGGTTTTAATAAGCTGCATGCAGTATTCTATTATTTTGGGGATTCAGCTTAGTTAATTTTAATTCCTTTATATTCTTCGGCTGCCTGATAATCCTTTCGTAGTGGATAGCCCTCCCAGTCATCAGGAAGCAGAATTCTTCTAAGATCAGGATGTCCAATGAAATTAATTCCAAACAGATCAAATGCTTCGCGCTCATGCCATTCAGCTGTCCGCCATACTTCTGAAACGCTGTGGAAAAATGGCAAAGAGCCGCTATTTCTATCGTGATTCTTTATTGTTTTTAGAACAAGTTGTTGTTTGTGTGGAATTGAGGAGAGATGATAGACTATTTCAAATTGGTTCCTTTCAAGCCCATGATCAACTCCGCTAAGGCATGAGAGAAAATCAAACCAGGTTTTATTATTGTCTCTGAGTTCTTCACAAACCTGTACTATAAGTTCAGGATCTATCTGTAATGCTGCTTGTAAGCCATTGTTTTCAATAGCTGTGATCACATTCTCGCCGAATTTATGCCTTAAGAGGCTTGTTATTTCTTCAAAATTCATAGGCAAAGATCAGGGTGCAAGCCTTACAATTTTCCAGGTGGTTTTATCTGCTTTTTTATAAACGATTCTGTCGTGTAATCGGCTTGGACGGCCCTGCCAGAATTCAATTACTTGTGGTTTTACGAGATAACCACCCCAAAATGCCGGTTTAGGAATTGTTTTATTCTCATATCTTAATTCAGCTTCTTTCCAGTCCCTTTCAAGATCTTCCCGGTCTTCAATTACCTGACTTTGTGGAGAAACCAGGGCGCCAATCTGACTTTGTTTGGGACGGCTCTGAAAATAACGATCAGATTCTTCTTTACTGAGTTTTTCAACTGTACCCTCAATTCTAACTTGTCTGGCCAGTTCAGCCCAGTGGAAAACAATTGCTACAACAGGATTTTTCGACATTTCCTTACCCTTAGCACTTAAATAATTGGTGTAGAACATAAAGCCTCTTTCCTCATATCCTTTTAACAATACAATCCTTGCACTGGGTTTGCGATCTATGCTGGTAGTAGCTAGTGTCATCGCATTCGGCTCATGAATGCCAGAATCCATAGCCTCTTTAAACCATTTGCCAAATTGTTTGATCGGATCTTTATCTACGTCTCTTTTGGAAAGTTTTTCAGAAATATATTCCTGCCGAAGATTTTCAAGTGTTTCTTTTTTTACTGCCATTATATTTTTTTAACCTGCTTGGTACAAGGTTTGTTGTCTTACATTACAAACTTAACAATTGCAGATTGCATTCTATCATTTCAATGATTTTTAGATATATATTGTAATTTTATTTTGTTTAATTGATTTCTCTATGCTTAGTCCCATTAAACCCAAAAGTGGTAGTCTGATTGTTTCAGAGCCATTTATGTCTGATCCTAACTTTAACAGATCGGTTGTTTTACTGACTGAATGTGAAGAAGCCGGGGCTGTCGGCTTTATTTTAAATCAAAGAAGTGATTTCCTTCTGAATGATTTGATCCCTGATCTGAATGGAGCTGATTTTCCGGTTTACTTCGGTGGTCCTGTAGCTTCAGATACCCTGCATTTCGTTCATTCATGTTATGATAAGCTGAATAGTGGGGTTATGGTCCGAGAAGGAGTGTATTGGGGAGGTAATTTCGAAACAATTAAGATCCTGTTTAACAATGATCAGCTCAATCATGATGAAATTAAATTTTTTGTTGGCTATTCCGGATGGGGTGCCGGGCAATTAAATGAAGAACTTGATCGTAATTCATGGCTGGTAACCGATAAATACAGTCCTGAGGTGATTTTTGTTGAAAATGAAGAAAACTTATGGAGAGAGGTGGTAATTGGCCTTGGACCGAAATATGCGCATATTGTTAATTTTCCGGAAAACCCGCAGTGGAATTAGGGATTTCTGTTGCCAGTTGTCTGTTATCAGTTACCAGTTATCAGTTATCAGTTACCAGTGGAATACCCATTTCAAGGACAAACCCGTATATTCGAAATGACTGCACCCATTTCCAATTCCCCAATTCTCAACCAGATAGCTATCGGGTCTCCATTCTCAACTCTCCATTCTCCATTCTCAACTATCTTCCATTTCCCTCGCACTTTCCTCAACCTTACGCTTAAGTTCTTCCTTATAATCCAGAAGTCTCTGAGAAAGTTCATTATCTGATGTTCCCAGGATTTGTGCAGCAAGTATCCCGGCGTTTTTAGCAGCGTTTAAGGCTACTGTGGCTACAGGAATTCCATTTGGCATCTGTAGAATTGATAGAATTGAATCCCAGCCATCAATGGAATTACTTGATTTGACCGGAACGCCAATTACCGGTAATTGTGTTATAGAGGCAACCATGCCAGGTAGGTGAGCAGCTCCGCCAGCTCCTGCAATGATCACTTTTAAGCCTCTGTCAGATGCAGTACGAGCGTACTCAAACATTCGTTCGGGAGTGCGATGTGCTGAAACCACTGTGATCTCAAATTGAACACCCAGCTCCTTTAATACATCTGCTGCGTCCTGCATGATACCCAGGTCAGATTTGCTGCCCATTATTATACCTACCTTAACCGATTCAATTGCCATATTAATTTATTGATATAATACTGTATATTAATAACTTATATTATTTAATTAAATTTTTACTTTAATTTTATTCTGAACAAATCTTGCTTTTTCTATAGCTCTCTGCCGATCATCATCCATAATCGTTACATGCCCCATTTTACGGAAAGGCTTGGTATATTTCTTGCCATATAAATGGATATAGACTCCATCAAGTTCGAGTACTTCCTGTAGTCCTTCATATTCTGCTGCGCCTTCATATCCCTTTTCACCAAGAAGGTTGATCATAACTGAATTACTGATTGCCCTTGTATCTCCGGGAGGGAGGTTAAATATTGCTCTCAGTAATTGCTCATATTGCGAAGTAAAATTACCTTCAATGCTTTGATGCCCGCTGTTATGAGGTCGGGGGGCAATTTCATTTACCAATATATCGCCTTGTTTTGTAAGGAACATTTCAACTGCCAGAATTCCGACAATTTTCAAATCATCAGCGATCTTTATCGCCAGTTGATCAGCCTTTTGAAGTATTTCAAAATCCAGAGTAGAAGGCGAGATCAGAAATTCAACCAGATTTGCTTCTGCATTGAATTCCATTTCTACACAAGGAAATGTTTTTATTTTGCCGTCTTCATTTCTGGAAACAATAACAGACAGTTCTTTATCAAAGTCAATTAATTCTTCAATCAGACAAGGTTCTTCGAAAGCGTTTTCAAGATCTGAATCTGATTTTATTATTTTAACACCTCTGCCATCATACCCATCTCTGCGAAGCTTTTGTATATAAGGAAATTTTAAATTTGCAGAAAGCAGTTCCTCTTTGTTGCCAAACACCTGAAATGGAGCAGTAGGTATCTCATTTTCTTTAAAGAATTGTTTTTGTATTCCCTTATCCTGAATAAGTCTGATCACTCTGGATTGAGGATAAACTGTTAATCCCTCCTTTTCAAGTTTTTCAAGCGCATCAACATTTACTTTTTCAATCTCAATAGTTAAAATATCAACCTCTTTACCAAAATTATATACTGCCTCAAAATCATTCAATGAACCATTGACAAATTTCCTGCACAGATCCTTACATGGAGCTTCTTTGTCAGGATCCATAACATAGGTGGTAATGTTATAATTTATTGATTCCTGAATCAGCATGCGCCCCAGTTGGCCGCCACCAAGTATTCCAAGTTTAAGGTCTCCGTAAAATGCTTTCATATTGCTGCAAGTTTAGGCGAAATCTCTGAGATTATCCAATTTTCTACTGGTTTCATCTCCGGAAAGGACATTATATAATATCATTTCAAGGGTAGAGAAGGAATTTATAGCCGGAATCAGCTGTTTAAAAGGCTCTCCTGCTCAATCTTCTTTTGCAGTTCAAGTATTGCCCCAATAAGTGCTTCGGGCCTTGGAGGACATCCCTGAACGTATATGTCAACAGGTATGATTCTATCAACACCTTTTACCACATGATAACCATGCTGCCAATATGGACCTCCACAATTGGAACATGAACCCATAGAGATCACATATTTTGGTTCCGGCATTTGTTCATAAAGACGTTTAATGCGTTCAGCCATTTTAAATGTTACGGTACCTGCTATAATAATAACGTCTGATTGCCTTGGGGAAGGACGAGGAAATACGCCAAATCGATCTAAATCGTATGTAGATGCCATAGAACCCATCATCTCTATCGCGCAACAGGCTATACCAAAACTCATTGGCCAGAGGGATGATAATCTCGCCCAGTTGAGTAAATCATCAACCTTTACAATCATTACCGAACCGGTATCGTTTTTCATTTCTAAACTCACAGCGCAGGTCTTTTAAATTTGGGGATAAATCCTGATCTGCCTGATGAAACTGCGGGTTCAGTCAATACCTTTTCTGGAATTGAAATCTCGGAATCAATACTAAAGGATTTTGTTTTATAAGTATCATCATTCAAAGCCTGATAGGCTGACAGCGGAATCTTTGAAGGTGATACTGGTAAAGAAAGCTCAGGCCTGATCCAGTTCAGGTCGCCTTTTTTCCATACATAAACGAGACCGATCAATAAAATACCCACAAAAATGAACATTTCAATCAGACTTAACCATCCCCAGTAAGGGTCGGCATTTATTAGTTGCTGCTGACTGAAAACGGTTGCCCAAGGAAAGATAAAGGCTAATTCAACATCAAAAAGCAGGAAGACCAATGCAATGACATAGAAACGGGAATTAAATTGAATCCAGGAATTTCCTGCTGGTTCTTCACCGCACTCATAAGAAGTCAATTTTTCGGAATTCGGCTTTTTAAGTGCGACCAGTTTTCCCAGGAAAAATGTAAAAAGCACAAATAAAACCCCCATGATCAGGTAGATAAAGATCTTTCCAAACTCGCTTAACTGAGAAGTTTCATTCATTGATCAAAATTAAGAATAATTGAATTAAGTATTCAAACCGTTTATTTTTTCTCAATTAATTATCATTAATTGTGGATAAGCTTTTTTTGAAATGATAAGAGTTAGCACCAATTTCGCAGGGAATATCTGATTTAATATGACTTTGAATAAATATAAAAAAATTGCTGATGAACTGTCAGTGACTGAGAAGCAGGTAAAAGTAACTGTTGAGCTGCTTGATGAAGGCGGAACGGTGCCTTTCATTGCAAGATACCGTAAAGAAGCAACCGGAAGCCTTGACGAGGTGCAGATTGCAGCTATTCGTGATAGAAAGCAGCAGCTTGAAGAGCTTGATAAGCGCCGTGAAGCAATTTTAAAATCGATGACAGAACTTGAAAAACTGACTCCGGAGCTCGAAAAACTAATTATTGAAGCCGAAACTATGACCATCCTGGAGGATATTTATTTGCCATACAAGCCTAAGCGAAAGACCAAAGCCTCTGTTGCAAGAGAAAAGGGTTTACAGGGTTTGGCGGACTTTATAATGAACCAGAATAGTGCAGATCCTGATTCAGAGGCCTCTAAATACATCAATGAGGAAATTGGTGTATTGAATACAGCGGATGCGCTGAGCGGTGCAAGGGATATTCTGGCTGAATTTATGGCAGAGCAGGCTGAAATTCGCAGTAAAATGCGTGAACTTTTTATACAGTCAGGCATTTTTCATTCTAAACTCATCAAAGGGAAAGAAACAGAAGGGCAGAAATACAAAGACTATTTCGACTGGACGGAACCTGTAAAAACCGCACCATCCCATCGGGTATTAGCTTTAAGGAGAGCCGAGAAAGAAATTATTCTCACTCTGGATATTGAAGTGCCAGAAGAAAATGCAATCAGAATTATGGAAGACTTATTTGTAAAAGGATATAATCCATGTTCAGAACAAGTTCGTCATGCTGCTGCCGATGCTTATAAACGTCTGATCAAGCCTTCTATGGAAACAGAGATTCGTTTAATGACAAAAAAGCAGGCAGATACTGAAGCAATTCGGGTTTTTGCAGAGAATGCACGTCAATTGTTGTTAGCAGCCCCGGTTGGCCAGAAACGCATCATGGCTATCGATCCCGGATTCCGGACAGGTTGTAAGCTTGTTTGCCTTGATGATCAGGGTCAGCTTATTGAGAACACCAATATTTACCCTCATAATGGTTCTGAGGCTGCTAAGGAAGCTGTTAAAACGATAAAATTTCTCGTTGAAAAATATAGAATTGAGGCTATTGCAATTGGAAACGGTACTGCAGGAAGGGAAACTGAAACTTTCGTTAAATCAATACAATTAACTGATATTCTTATAGTTATGGTTAATGAAAGTGGAGCTTCAATCTATTCTGCATCCGATGTTGCCAGGGAAGAATTCCCGGATAAGGATATCACCGTAAGAGGGGCTGTGTCTATCGGTCGTCGATTAATGGATCCATTGGCGGAGCTGGTTAAGATCGATCCCAAATCGATAGGGGTCGGACAATACCAGCACGATGTAGATCAGAATCAATTACAGGCCTCATTGGATGATACGGTGATCAGTTGTGTGAATTCGATAGGAGTAGAATTGAATACGGCTTCAAAGCAGATTCTGGCTTATATTTCAGGGCTTGGTCCGCAACTTGCCCAAAATATTGTCGAATACCGGAATAAGAATGGTGCTTTTAAAAGAAGATCCGAACTGAGGCAAATTCCACGTCTTGGAGACAAGGCATTTGAGCAGGCAGCAGGGTTTTTACGTATCAGGAATGCTGAACATCCGCTTGATAGCAGTGCGGTGCACCCTGAGCGTTATGCGCTTGTAGAACAAATGGCTAAGGATCTGAACTGCAGGGTTGAAGATCTGATGAAAGATGAACAGCTACGTCAAAGACTCAAATTGCAGAATTATGTCAGCGAAACTGTTGGTCTGCCAACTTTGAATGATATTTTAAGGGAACTGGCAAAGCCGGGTCTTGACCCAAGGGAACAATTTGAAGCCTTCAGTTTTTCTGAAGGAATCAATGCAATTACTGACCTTCATGTCGGGATGACCTTGCCCGGTATAATTACCAATATCACTGCTTTTGGAGCTTTTGTTGATATCGGTGTTCACCAGGATGGCCTGGTTCACCTGAGTCAGATGGCGGATAAATTCATTAAAGATCCAAATGAAGTCGTAAAAGTCAGTCAGAAAGTAATGGTTAGAGTTACTGAAGTAGATGTCAACAGAAAGCGAATTGCACTTTCAATGAAGTCTGAGAACAGACCTGAGACAAGGCCAAAACCTAATCCGAAGCCTGCATCTGCAATTATTATAAAAAAGCCAAGAGAGAAAGAAATTGCTCCGGAAACCGATATCGCAATTAAACTTGCTGCCTTAAAGAATAAATTTTCCTGAGGATAAGCCTTTATATTTACTACCTGTATGAGTATGCGAGATAATTTTGATGCAGTAATTATTGGTGGTGGTGCCTGCGGACTCATGTGTGCCGTTCAGGCCGGATATCTCGGTAAAAGAACTCTGATTTTGGAAAAAAATGAAAAAATTGGAGCAAAAATTCTGATTTCAGGGGGTGGCCGCTGCAATTATACCAATTTGTACTCGGCAGAATCCAACTTTATATCCGAAAACCCGCATTTCTGTAAGTCGGCATTTTCGCAGTTTACAGTGGAAGATACTATCAGCTTTTTTGAGTCAAATGGCATTTTAGGGAAAGAAAAGACATTAGGCCAATTATTCCCTGTGACTAATAATGCCAAAGATATTGTCCGGGTTTTTGAATCGCTTTGTAATGATTTGGGGCAACAAATTATTTGCAATGCAGAAGTAATGGAGATTTTGAAGACGGAAGAAGGGGATTTTAAAATCAGCTATTCCAGGGCAGGCAAATTAAAGGAAATCAGGATACCAAAGGTAGTAATTGCTGCAGGCGGACTTCCCATTCAAAAGATGGGCGCTACTGATTTTGGTCTTAAGATAGCAAGGCAATTCGGACTAAATATTACCGAAACAGCGCCAGCACTTGTTCCACTCACAATTACCGGGAAGGATGCTGAATGGTATGCCCAGCTTTCAGGTAATTCGGTATTCAGCAGGGTTTCAAATGAGCGGATCAGTTTTGAAGAAAATATATTGTTTACCCATTGGGGTCTAAGTGGTCCGGCTATCCTTCAGATTTCATCTTATTGGCGGCCCGGAGAACATATTTCGATCGATCTGCTGCCCAATGATAGTATTACAGAGCTTATTCAGTCTCAGAAATTAATCAATGGCCGTAAAACCCTTTCAGGAATATTATCCGATCTGTTCACGAAGAAATTTTCGGATGCCCTTGCAAAATTCTTAACTGTTGAAAAAAATCTGGCATCCCTGACTAAAGAAGATATTCAGAAAATTGATCAGTACATTCATCATTTTGATGTGAAACCTGCCGGAGACAAAGGCTATGATAAAGCCGAAGTGATGAGGGGAGGAGTAGCTACCGATGAATTATCATCAAAAACCCTGGAAGCCAAGAAGGTGCCCGGTTTGTATTTTGGGGGAGAATGTGTTGATGTAACCGGATGGCTGGGGGGCTATAATTTTCAATGGGCCTGGTCGGCGGGTTTTGTTATTGCGCAGAATATTTAAAAACGCTGACAGGGTTTTGAATAACGCAGACAGGGTTCAAAACCCTGAAGACCATATAAGCGCAGATGGAACATTGAAACATTTTTCAAGCTGATCAAGCAGAATTCACAGATAAAAACTTTTGTAGGCACACATCCTAATTCGTGTAAATCACATTTATTTGTGGGGTTGATAGCCTATTTTCTTTTAGAACTTATTCGCAGGGCGATCATTAAGGTAAGACATCGGTTTGGACACTTTACAATCCTGGTCCGAATTTGTTTAATGCATTATACAGGCTTAGATTATGTAGTTAATGAAATAAAAGACGTATTAAAAAGGGCAAGAGAATCAAAATCCCCACCCAAAACCATGCAGAAAACGATGTTCACCTAAAATAATTTCGGAATGTATTAGGAGCATTTTTGCTCAATCACATCTGTGAATCAATGATTTAATAATTATTTCATCAAATTGGACAGGTTGTATTCATTTTCAGGCAAATTCATTGAATTTTAATAATTCAATTATTATTTCATTTCTGAATCCGGGCGGGTAAAAGGCATTTACGTGGCTGAGAAGTACAGAAGTTTTATTGTTCACACATCAAATGAATTTTATTAACGGCTAAACCATATGGGCATGGTATTGGCTATTCAAGCGCTGAGCGCCGGATGGAACCGCTGCGTAACAGATCGGGAACGAACTAAATTTTGATGAAAATAACTATTTGTACAATTGGCACCAGGGGGGACGTCCAGCCCTACGCAGTACTCGGACAAGCATTAGCAGAAAAAGGGCATGATGTTACTGTCTCCACTGCGAGGAATTATGCCGAATTCATTCAAGGCTACGGCGTAAAATTTCATCCAGTAGATGTTGATTATGAAGAGATCCTTAAATCGGAAGAGGGCCGTAAGATCCTTCAGGTGAATATCATGGCTATACAGAGAAATCTGGATACACATATCTATCCCCTGATAAAAAAATCACTTGATGAATTTTATCAGCTTGCCAAATCCAGTGATCTGATCATATATCGCCCCAAAACCATGGCGGACGTCTTTACAGACCACCTCAACGTAAAGGCGATCAGTGCAGCTGTTATCCCGGCAATGGAGGAGACTACCGCATTTTTAAATCCGATGTTCAGCGGTTTTAATCTTCCTTCATTTCTTAATAAGTTATCTTATAAAATTAACCGGCTCAGATATAAGCTGTTATATTATCCCATTAAACAATTTCGTAAACAGAACGGGCTTGAAAAGACACCGGTAAACAAACAAAGCATTCCATGTGTATATGGGATCAGTCCGAGCTTCCTCGAAAGACCAGCCGACTGGTCTGAGGAACAGCATCTCACCGGCTTTTGGTTTCCCAAGAGTGATCCACGGCCCGATCCGGAGCTGGAGGAGTTTCTTAACCAGGGAAAGATACCTCTGGTAATTACTTTTGGTAGTATGCCCTTTAAAAAGGATATATCTCCAATAATAAATTTTGCAATTGAGAATCTAGATGAAAGATTTATAATTGTCAAAGGATGGGGCAATTGGAATATTGATAATTTGAATTCACCGCGACTTAAAATTATTGAAAATGCCAATTTTGAATGGCTTTTCCCGAAAGTAAAAGCTGTGATACACCATGGAGGGATTGGTACTATTGCAGAATGTCTGAGGGCGGGAAAACCCATGTTGATTTGTCCGGTATTATATCCTGTGGGCGATCATACCTTCTGGGCTGATCTGGTATTCAATCAGGGTCTTGGTGTAAAACCTACGCCTTTATCTAAAATGACTCCGGAAATCTTTGTGGAGAAGATCAAGATCCTTCTCACTGATGAATTATTATACAACAATGCTGAGCAAATGTCATATAAAATCAACGCTGAAAATGGTATTGCAGAGGCGGTGCGAATAATTGAGGAAAAATATCTGAACGATCAGGGAACTTTGGATCCAAACGCCCTCAAGGATATCGCGTAATGAAATTCGATCAGAAGTTGCCGGGTCCTTTGTCGGTGGATTTTGCTATGAAAAGTCTGCTTGTTCTTATTTCTATGATATGATAACGCTGATAGGGTTTTAGACCCTGTCAGCGTTTAGCTTCTTAGTCACCTTCGGGTTGTGTGAAAGTATAGGTTTCAACATCTCCCGTTGGAATACTATAACTTTCTGACCTGCTCATTTGCCACCAGAATAAATTTCTTGCTTTTTCACGACTGATAGTTTCATTCATCGTTTCGGTATCATAAACACGGCCATTAATTATTACATATTTGATTTTTTCAGTATTTCTGATGTCATCAAGCGGATTAGCATCCAGAATCAGCATATCGGCTAGTTTCCCGGTCTCCAGTGAGCCGATCTCCTTTGCCATGCCTAAATGCTCAGCGCCATTTAAGGTTGCACTTCTGATCGCTTGAAGGGATGACATTCCCCCCTGTGCAAACATCCATAATTCCCAATGAGCTCCAAGTCCCTGGAGCTGTCCATGTGCTCCCAGGTTTATTTTAGTCCCGCCATCTGATAGTTCTTTTGCAGCTCTGGCAACTTTCACATGTCCATAATCTGCAAATTCTGAAGTTGTTCTTCTCCTTGACCTTGAGTCGACGATATATCTTGGTGTATAAGTCAGAAGTCTTTCATTTTCCCAGACATTGGTACGGTCATACCAATAATTTTCACCAGATTGAGAACCATAGCTTACAATAAGAGTAGGGGTATAGGATGTTGTGCTCTTGTTCCAAAGAGCCTTTACATCTTTATATAAAGGAACCTGAGGTATATTATGTTCCAGACTAGTATGTCCATCCTGAATATGAGTAAGATTGTGAAAGAAGGTAGATCCGCCTTCAGGAACAACCTCTAACTGTAATTCTCTGGCTGCCTGAATAATTTGCTGCCGCTGATCTCTCCTCGGCTGGTTATATGATTTTACAGAAAATGCACCAACTGCTTTCATCCTTCTGAGTGCTGATCGTGCATCATCAAGGCTATTTACAACAGTTTTAAAATCGCCATCAGCACCATACAATATAGTTCCTGTTGAATAAACTCTCGGTCCAACCATAGCACCCGATCTGACCATATCTGACTGGCTGAATACCATTTCTGTATTTGCAGATGGATCATGTGAAGTGGTAACTCCAAAGGCAAGATTGGCGTAATAACTCCAGTCTTGCTGCGGACTTACTCCATCTGCACTTGCTCTCAGATGACTGTGAACATCGATAATACCGGGCATAATGGTTTTTCCGCTTGCATCAATGACTTTGGCTTCTGCAGGTACGCTTACATTGGTTCCTATCGCAATAATTTTATTTTGGTCTATTATAATGGTACCATTTTCAATGACTTCATCACCTTTCATTGTAATGATCCTGGCATTTGTAATTGCTAATTTTCCATCCGGCAGATCCGATTTTAATCTCAGATCAATATCCAATCCTATGGTGTCAGACTTTGCTGTCTTTTCTGTACCTGCCAGAAAGCCAAAAGAACTATTGATATCCTTTGAAAAATATTTGGGTCCTAAAGTCCAGTTTAAACGTTGTGAATCTTTACTCCAGTGAATATAGGTTCCGGCATCCTTGCTCACTTTAGTAAGTGGCAAAGATTTATTGTTCGATGAAAGATCCAATGCCATCCCCGTATTTGCAAATGGAGTGATATAAACATTGAAGAGTTCAGTAAATGCTATCCATTTGCCATCAGGACTCGGACTAAACGCATTTGCATAAGTTGAAGTGTAATGAGTAATAATATTTCCACCATTCAGATCCATACTTTTAAGTGCTTTTTTGTCTGCTTCAGAACTCTGGAAAAATATCCTGTTGTCATTGGTATTAAAAGCTGGTTGGATACCATTATCCAAAATTAAGACTGGTGTTCCCCCGTTTGCCGGTATAATATAGATACCCGGGTTCTTTCCGTATGCATATCCTAAAACATCATTTCCTACTCCTTTTCTATAAACAATTTTATCACCTTTGTTGGAGAATTTCGGGCCGTAATAGTATCCCTTTTCAGTGCTGAGCTTAACAAATGAAGAGTCGGATAAACCATATTTCATGATCGATCCCCGGTTATCATCCGACCAGCTAACATAAACCAGTGATTTGCCATCCGGGCTGAATTCTGGTTCAAATTCAAATTCATTGCTCTTTGAGATGCGTATTGGTTTACCGTTCGGAAGATCTTTTAAATAAATATATCCTGCTGCGTTAAAAGCAACTTTTTTTCCATCAGGGGATGTACTAAGCTGACGGACCATCTTAACTAAAAATTCCTCATTGAAAACCTTCTGTTCAAAATGAAGGGCATCAGTTATTGTTTGATTAACACTTACTTCAAATGGAATTTCTGACAGATATTGAGTTAAAACCTCAAGTTTTCGGATCTTTCCCTCTGCATAAAATATAATCTCTCTGCTGTCGGGTGTCCAGGCAAAATTTGGATAAAGTCCGAAAATAGCCCATGCTTCCTGCTGATCATGGGTAAGATCATCATAAACAGACCATTCTTCACCAGTTTGCAGGTCCTGTATAAATAATTCACTATTCAGCCTCACTCTTCTCACAAATGCAAGAAACTTACCATCAGGGGAAATCTGAGGTCGCATGGCACCCCCGCTACCTCCCGCAACAGTTTCTATTCTTCCATTATCCCGATTAAGCCTGCGGATATTGTAAATTTCGCCATTTGGATCTTTATTATATTGAAATAAAGGACCAGGACTTACATCTTCAGAAAAATAAACGTATTTTCCATCAGGTGAAACCTCAGGTTCTCCGGCATCCTGCTGATCATTTTTTCTTTTAGTTAACTGTACGCCTTCACCGCCTCCGGTGATATGGTACATCCACATTTCTCCTGCACCCAGTGAGCGCTTACCGGTAAAATGTTTTCTGGCTATTAAATATTCACTATCAGGAGTCCATACTGCATTGTTCAATAGACGAAATGTCTCTTTAGTTATTGCTCTCTTACCTGTTCCGTCAGTATTCATTACCCAGATATTATCCGCACCATCTTTGTCGCTGGTATAGGAAATATATTTGCCATTTGGGCTAAACCTTGGCTGTACTTCTAAGGCCATTCCGCCGGCAAGTAATGTTGCCTTGCCACCGGTAACCGGCATTTTGTAGATGTCACCAAGAAGGTCAAAAACGATAATCTGTCCATCCGGACTGAGATCAAGGTTCATCCAGGTACCTTCGTTCGTCTGAAAAGTTAAAGTTTTTGACGTTCCGGTAGGTTTTTCAACATTCCATTTTGGATTTTGCTGTGCAGATAGCTGTGAGGTTAGTAAAACTAGTATAGTTAGTATAAGTACTCTCTTCATGTAATTGATCAATTGGACCCGCAATTTAGTAAATATTCATAGTTTTGAGATAATCACATATTAATGGAAATTTCTTGATTTTATTGTGATAAATGATTTAAGTCCGAAAGAATAAGAATGACAATTCAATCAATCCTTTTTAAATACTGGGGTTTTTCAACCTTCAGACCATTACAGGAGGATATTATTCAGTCAGTTTTAGAGGGTAATGATACACTGGCACTCATGCCCACAGGTGGTGGAAAATCACTGTGTTTTCAGGTTCCGGCACTATTAAAACCAGGTATTTGTATCGTTGTTTCACCACTGATTGCTTTAATGAAAGATCAGGTAGAGAACCTTAAAGAAAAGGGTATCAAAGCAATCGCAATTATTTCAGGTATGGGAAAAAGGGAGGTGGATATTGCCCTGGATAATTGTATTTATGGGGATATTAAGTTTCTCTATTTATCACCTGAAAGGCTTTTGTCAGATTTGGTTAGAGAGCGAATCAGGTATATGAAAGTCAATCTGATCGCAATTGATGAAGCGCACTGTATATCACAATGGGGTTATGATTTCAGACCGCCTTACCTTCATCTAACGGAACTAAGGGAACTTCATCCTGCGATTCCGGTGCTTGCACTTACAGCAACAGCTACAGAACGTGTAGCAGCAGACATACAAGTTAAACTCAATTTTAAAAACGGACAGGTATTCAGGAAATCATTTGAACGGTTAAATCTTAGTTATCTGGTTTATAATGAGGAAAATAAACTTCGAAAACTCATCTCAATTGCAAAGAATGTAAAAGGATCCGGAATTATTTATGTCAGAAACAGACGAGAAACACAGGAAGTATCAAGACAGCTAAATCTGGAAGGTATTACCAGTGATTTTTATCACGCCGGACTAGATACTCCTTTAAGGATGAAAAAGCAATCGGCCTGGAAAAACTCGGAGATCAGAATCATGGTTGCAACCAACGCTTTTGGTATGGGGATTGATAAGGCAGATGTTCGTTTTGTAGTCCATCTTGATTTGCCCGAAAGCCTCGAAGCTTATTATCAGGAAGCAGGCAGGGGGGGACGAGATGAGAAAAAGGCTTATGCGGTTTTATTATATAATAATGCAGATAAGGCCCTTTTGACAAAAAGATTGGAGCAGCATTATCCTTCAATTGATGAAATTAAACAGATTTACCATCATCTTGGAAATTACTACCAGCTTGCATATGGTGCAGGAGAGGGTCTGACTTTAGAATTTGATCTCGCAGATTTTTGCAATAGATTCAAGCTGGATCCGGTAAGAACAATACATGCCTTTAAATTTCTTGAGCACGATGAATACGTAGTTTTGAGTGAGACCGTATATTTACCCTCCAGGGTTCAGGTGCTCTCAACTCATGAGGATCTTTATCGTTTTCAGGTCGGCCAGCCGGCATATGATCACTTTATTAAGGTTTTATTAAGATCTTATGCAGGTATTTTTGAACAATTGGTTGGAATAAAAGAAAGTGAACTAGCCAAAAGGGTTGGAATAAGCAGAACCGAAACAATAAATATACTGAGCAAATTGCATGGGCTTCAGATAATCACCTATGTACAGCAAACAGATAAGCCTCATCTTAATTTTATTAAGCCCCGGGCAGACACGCAGCATCTGTACATTGACAGAAAATATCATGCTGATCGCTATCAAATTCATAAATCGCAGGTTGAGGCTGTTCTGGCCTATGCCGAAAATCATAAATGCAGAAGTCAGCAATTACTCAACTATTTCAACGAAAGCCATGCAAAGGTTTGCGGAGTGTGTGATGTTTGTCTTGAAAATAAAAAACTGACCAGGAGAGATGGCCGTACTGATGAAATTATCAAGGAAATATTGAATGAATTAAGTAAGAACCCTTCACATCTCGACCATCTGATTGATGCATTGAATACTGGCAATCCTAATGAAAGACTTAAGGTGATCAGATTGTTGCTTGATGCCGGAACGATAAAAGTGAATGGAGAGTTTTATTATTTGTAAAACTAAAGATAATCCTTTTTTTATACTCCTTCAGCCATCAAACAGTGCCAAACACAAACTCTTCAGAACACTACCATGTACCCACAAATCCCTGCCAAATAGAAACTTTGCAAAATCTGGCCGGCTATGAACTGCCTCAGGCTTTATTGGTGAAATTTGATGGTTTATTGATCAAATCAGAAATTTTTGTTCCATTATGGATTAAAACTCATTAAAATATATCTAAACCCCGGGTTGAAGTCCCGAGCAAGGGCTTTGTAAATCAAATATGGGTTAATTAAAAATATTGGCAGACGGTAGGGCATGTGGGGATAGATTGGTACCTGAACATTCGAGTAAAAACTTAATTTCTATTTCTTATTTATTTATATTGTGACATAATTATTGAATTTGCTGTCGAAACAATAAAAACCATGAGAAATTTTTCACTGAATTCAATTGCTATTCTATCGGCAAGTGTTCTCTTATTGTCATCATGTAATGGATTTGACTGTATTAATGGCTCTGGCAATCAGGTTACGGAAAGTAGGGATATAGGTATATTCACACAGGTTGAGACCAGTGGTACACTCAAAATTATTCTCAGTCAGGATTCAACAAGTTCTCTCCGGATATTAGCTGATGATAATGTACAGGATGAGATTAAGACCCGACTCAGTGGAAGTACACTTAAAATTGATATTGATGGAAATTTTTGTGATGCAGGTCCGGTTACTGTCTATCTAAGTTCAAAGGACTATCAAAGAATTGAATCTTCAGGTACTGTTGAAATTTTGAGTGAAGGAAGATTAAACTTAAACGAACTTGATGTAGATCTGCAGGGTTCATCAAAGGTAATGCTGGATCTGAATATTAAATCATTAAAAACATCTTCAAGCGGATCTTCTGAAATAGTTTTAAAAGGGCAGGGCGGACGTCATGATCTGGAAATGACAGGATCAAGTTCTGTTCAAGCCCTTGACTTTATTGTTGGAGAATATAGGATTAACAGTACTGGGGCAAGCAAATCAAGGATTAATGTATTGAACTCACTGGAAGTAGATTCACGGGGAGCCAGTGAAGTGGAGTACAAAGGAAAGCCGTCTAAAATTCAAAAAGATAATTCAGGTGCTTCTGTAGTGAGAAGCATTAATTGATTACTTAACTATTCCTGTTTTTTAAATTTCACACAGATTAAATAAATTATTAATTTGAGCTCTTTGTTAAATAATATTAGCAATGTTAGACTGGTTCTGAACATTGCTACAGCCCAAATCCATGCGAAATAATAAAGAGACAATTAAAGCCTGGGCCATGTTCGACTGGTCTAATTCTGCTTACAATCTGGTCATTACCTCTACCATTTTCCCGGCTTATTATACAATCATTACAACCACGGAGGAATTTGGGGATAAGGTAACTTTTATGGGCAGGACCTTTACCAACACGGCACTTTCAAACTATGCGCTGTCAGCAGCTTATCTGATTATGGCATTATTATTACCTGTATTATCATCAATTGCAGATTTTAGAGGTAATAAGAAAATATTCATGAAGGTTTTTACCTATATAGGTAGTATTTCATGTGCAGGATTGTTCTTTTTTAAGCTTGAAACGCTCGAACTGGGTATCGTATGCTTTACATTAGCCGCAATAGGATACATCGGCGGAGTGATGTTTAATAATTCATATTTGCCCGAAATTGCTACAATTGATCAGCAGGACAGGGTAAGTGCCAAAGGTTTTGCCTATGGATATATAGGTAGTGTTATACTTCAGATTATCTGCTTTATTTTCGTTCTAAAACCCGAGCTATTTGGCATCACAGACGCCTCTTTACCAGCACGTTTATCCTTTCTTCTGGTAGGTATCTGGTGGATAGGGTTCGCTCAGATACCGTTCAGGAAGTTACCCGCAGGAAGCCCAAATTACGATAAGATTACAAAAAGCACAGTTAAAAATGGATTTCAGGAATTGCTCAAAGTCTGGAATCAGCTAAAGTCCATGGTTTTACTAAAACGATTTCTTCTTGCATTCTTTTTTTACTCAATGGGAGTACAGACAATAATGCTGGTTGCTGCAGGTTTTGGTGAAAAAGTATTAAAACTTGGTACCTCAAAATTGATTGCCATCATTCTTATTATTCAGCTGGTAGCAATAATTGGTGCATTGATCATGTCATTTTTTGCAAAAAAATATGGCAATATCCAGGTTATTATTGTGGTACTAATTATTTGGATTGGAGTATGTTTGGCAGCCTATTATATCCAGAACGAGACTCAGTTTTACGCAATCGCAGCAGTTGTGGGATTAGTAATGGGAGGTATACAATCGATATCCAGATCTACCTACTCTAAATTTTTGCCCGAAAACACTCCGGATACAGCATCATTTTTTAGTTTTTATGATGTAACAGAAAAAATTGCGATTGTTATAGGTTTATTCAGCTTTGCCTATATCGAAGAGTTTACCGGAAGTATGCGCAATTCAGCAATCAGTCTTGCCGGATTTTTTATATGTGGATTATTAATCCTTTTCTCCATCTTTTTTATAAATCCAAAAAAAACAGATAGTTTGCGTTCAGTATAGTTTTTTTTCGGAATTTAGCAGCATTCCCTTCCTCCGGATAAAATCTTTTGAAAAATATGAATGTTGAATTATTTATTCCCTGCTTTATTGATCAACTGTACCCGCAGACTGCATTTAACACCGTAAAGATTCTTGAAAAAGCTGGATGCAAAGTAATTTATAATTCTGAACAAACCTGTTGTGGTCAGCCAGCTTATAATGCAGGTTTCTGGGAGGAAGCTAAAGTTGTTGGAGCAAAATTTCTGAATGATTTTTCTGAAAGTACTTATATTGTTTCGCCTTCGGCTTCTTGTACAGGTATGGTAAAAAACTCCTATAATGACCTTTTTACAAATACTGCAGTTCATAATAAATGCCGTTCAATTCAAAATAATATTCATGAACTGTCCGGCTTTCTGGTCAATATTCTGAAAAAAGATTATTTCGGTGCTGAACTGGAAGGCAGAGCGGTTTATCACGATTCTTGTTCAGGATTAAGGGAGTGTAACATAAAAGCTGAACCCAGGCAATTACTGAGTAAGGTGCATGGTCTTGACCTGGTAGAGATGAGAGATACAGATGTTTGCTGCGGTTTTGGAGGTACATTTGCAGTCAAATTTGACTCCATCTCGAGTGCTATGGCCGAACAAAAAATTAATAATGCTCTTGAAATGGAGGCTGATTATATAATTTCAACCGATGCATCCTGCTTAATTAACCTTCAGGCTTATATTGATCAGCATGATCTCAAGCTAAAAACCATGCATATCGCAGATGTTCTGGCAAGTGGTTGGGGCAATGTGTAAACATCTTTAGATCTCCTATTATCCTATAAGGAAAGCCAGACCATTATTTACCGGGTCACAAAGATCCTTGACTTTTTTCTCCCGAAATAATTTTTCAATAAGATCACGGGCAACCTTATAATCGTCATGAATAGGACATGGGTGTGAGGCCGAACATTTACTTAAACCCAGTCCGCAAGCGTTAAAAACCTGATCTCCTTCAATGGATTCCACGATATTGCTTATTGGCTGTTCACGTTGTATTTTATTGATAAAAAATCCACCTGACGGCCCTTTTGTACTATTTATCAAGCCCTGTCGTGCTAAGGTCTGGAGGATCTTTCCTACAGTATGTTCACTCGCTTGAATATGTCCCGCAATTTCCTTCATGCCGGCTTTGTCATTCTCCTCAGTTCTGGATGCCAGATAAATGACGGCTTTAATTGCAGTTTTACAGGTATAACTTAACATTTTTAGCTATCTAAATAGTCTTTGCCTTCTGGTGATATATTTTCCGTCTTCCAGGCAGGCTCAAATACAAGGTTTATTTTTACCTGATAGTCCTTGAAGGCATTATTTATTGATTGCTTTACATCGGCAGTGATACTTTCTCCCATTGGGCAAAATTGTGTTGTCAGAGTCATTGTAACTACAATAGTTTTATTTTCATCATCGAAATCCAGACGGTAAATCAGACCAAGATCTACAACATTCAACCCGATTTCCGGATCAAACACATCGTATAGTCCGGCAAGGGCCGCACTGCAGTAAAGATTGTTATTGCTTAATACCTCCATTATTCTTTGATCCGATGAAACACCGTTTTTGCTACATTAATTACATAGAAAATTGCCGATACCAGTAATATTGCCGCACCGGCTTTCAAAGTCCAATCATTTAATATAAGGATACCCATCACAAACAGTATAAAGCCGGTAAGATAAAGCAAGCCCATGACTTTGAAAAGATTTTCGCTGAATAATTCCTTTGGTGCAGGGGTTTTTCCAATTGCCCTGGTTTGATAAACTCTATTCCATATGATAAAAGGCAATGTTTTAAAGGTCATACCCATAATTAATGCAGTTATCCAGCCAAAGAAAATACAAAATCCGTACAATAACACAATGTTCGGTTTTGAATCTTCTGTGATGAAATAAATGACAAACAGTAAACTTAGCAAGGGCAGGAGCAACATCGCAACTGATATTAGGGAAATTTTCATTTGCTCATCTACATGCTTCCTGATCCTTTCTTTATAAGCTTTATAGTTGTAATTCCCAAATAAGACCAACGCAATGAGTACAAGTATAAACGGACTGTAATATAAGTTTGGATAAGCCCCGGAAGTTTTTAAAATTATAAAAGTTAGGAGGGCGACATTGATCAGGGCAAATATCCACCATAAGGTTGTGGTATTTGAATATTTAGAGATAAGAAACATAGGAATTAGTCGAGAAGCTACCCCGATAATCAATAGTAAAAACCATCCTGCAAGACCCATATGGGCATGTATTGATAGGTACTCAATTGAATTCTCTGGCAGCCATGAACGGCTGAAATTAAAAACTAAAAGTAGCCCGAAAAAGGTCGTTGTGAATAACCAAAGTGAGGCTGCTGCAATAAAAAAGGCATGTATATTGTATTTTTTGCTTTCTATGATACTTCCAATAACATTTAAAAAATAACAGATTACAGAAGCATTGATCAGAATAGCACCACTTTGCAAAAACAGTCCCATATTGAAGAGATAAAATCCGGTTACCAGAAGCGGAATACCAATTGCAGCGAAAATAAAGGATAATAAGGCGAGTAAAAAGCTGTCCAGCTTTCCTTCGATTAGTACAGGTAGCAACTGGTGACTGGCGCCAAGAATGATCATAGTTCCCCATCCTAATGCCATCAGGTGTGTAATAGCCAGGGTTTTAGGGTTAAAATAATGCTGTTGAATAATGTCTGTATTCAGCAACAAAAGGGTGCATGATATTAAAAAGGAAAAAGCCCCAAAAACATAGAAGGGGAGGACTACCTTGTAGGAAGTTGTTTGTTGTAATCCCGAAGCCGAAACGCTTACTAACATATTATTTCTTAAATATCAATAAAAATACCTCAGTCTCACTGATCTCATTGATTCGATATTCAAAGTTTCTGTCTTTTAGTTCACTCAATAGAAAAACCGGAATGCGTTTATGATGTACGTATAATGCTTTGTCAGGCTCCAGTTTTTCCAGTTCCTCCAGAATTGTCATCATTGGGGCAGGCATTTCCAGATGCCTGACATCGATATCTACCAATTTATCCCGGAATTTATTCATAAGCATCTCCCAATCATTATTTACTGATTCAGATCCGGACTCCTGCTTAACTTCAGCGGCTTTAGTCCGGTAGAAATAGGTCTCTATCAAATCTTTTTCAATCAGATCGACATAGGATTCAAAACCTTGCTTTTCCAGTAATTTAATCAGAGGAGTAGGTTCGAAGGTGTTAATTATCTTCAAAACCTGACCCTCCTTCAACTCTTTGATATGCTTCTGAATTAGTTTTAAAGGGTCATTGCCTTCAGAAAGCATCGCCCTGACATCTAATGGAAAAATATGAGCACTTTCAATATCCCTAACAAACTCTTTCAATGATTTCCGGAGCAAAACTTCCTGTTCCTGAATTGAATTGTCGGAAACAAAGCCCAGAGGTTTCAATATTTCAAAGAAATCCTCTGGTTTGCATCCCCCAATCTTTGAAGCCATAGATATACTTGTTCTGCCCGCCATTAATCTTCTGAGGATCGGATTACGTAGTTTCTTAAAATCAGGACTTAAGGTAATTATTGCTTCCAGCGCATCCGGATGAAATTTTATCAATTCCGCAATTTTAGTTCCTGAATGTATCTGCATCTCATTTCTAATATCTCAAATCTCATATCTCACAACTCATATCTCAATCAAGCCTTCTCCATTTCAATTGCTTTTGGAAACAGAATGTTATTTTCCAAATGAATATGCAGGTGCAGATCATCTTCAAACTCCTGTATCATTTTATACAATAAGGTATAGCTTGCACAGGCATCTGCAGGTAATGTATATTCCTTACTCAATTCACGGATCTGGTCAAAAGCCCTACCCACAAGGTCATGGTCTTTTTCCAGTTCTTCAATTAATCCGGGCAGATCTTTCTCCTGTTTGATTAGTGGAAGGTTTCCTTTACGGGCATCTACGATCTTTTTTATATATGTGAACAATACATTTTCTTCCTGTTCCATATGTTCAGTCAGTTCTTCGTTGATCTCAGAAACTAATTTTTGAATTGGAATTAGTTCAGGATGATGTCCACCATGCACCTGAGCAACTTTTGAAGCATAGGTCATTAGTTCAGGCAGATATTTCCTTACATAACTGTGATGTGTATTAACAATATAATCTGCGAGAAAATCTATACTCCAGTCATTATAAGAAACCTTACTTACCTTGTTTGCAGTTTCAATCTGCCCAAGTTCTGTTTGTACTTTCGTCGCGTCAATATTTTTCTCAGCACAGACCTCAGCTATTGTCTTTTTACCACCGCAACAAAAGTCAATTCCGTATTTTTTGAATACTTCAACTTTACGCAGGTCTTTTACAGCGATCTCTCCAATGGTTTCCTGCCCATCTTCTCGTTTTGTTACTTTTACATCCCACCATTCAGGACCATTTTCAAGGTATTCCCAGGTAAAGATATCACCACGCTCACCAAGCAGCTGATAATATACCGGCTTCGGATCATGATCGTTATGAATAGTCAGGCTTTCCCCGCCTTTAAGACTGTCAAATACCCTGAATATAGTTGGGTGCTTTAGTTTAGGTTCAATCAATGTAACATTGATAAAGTTGTTTTCAAGGATTTCCATATTGTGTTGAATTAGTTAACGAATCAAATATAATACAATAAAAGTATTTAAGTACTTCTATACTTGTAAAATTACAATTCTATGGGAATTGCGATGCACTGTTGTTTAATAGGCTACAGCTTTTACTGGGGTTTATAAGTTTATTCGTTTTCGGACTTAAGCCCTGAACTCAGCAACAGGAGACGAACAATTCGATTGGGCTTCAGCCAGCTATCAGGAACTATTTCATCGGGCTTTAGCCCGATAGATAGAACGACCATTTTATCTAACCTCCTTTGCATTCCGAAAGGTTCCTCAAAGTTTCGGGTTGACATTATATAAGCATTTAACATAAGTCTCTGCATGAAAAATCCCTCAAAATATCCTATTTTTGCATTTGAATTGAAGATCACTTTGTAGGTGATCATTTGAATATTTAAAATCACAACATATAAATCATTTTGTAGATGATCAAAATCACTCTTCCTGATGGTTCAGTTCGGGAATACGAACAGGGAACCACAGCAAATCAAATTGCACTTTCAATTTCTGAAGGATTAGCCAGAAATGTTTTAGCTGCAGAGGTTAACGGGCAAATATGGGATTCAAGCCGGCCGATAGAATCAGATTCAGCAGTAAAATTACTGACATGGAATGACCAGAATGGAAAAGCTACCTTCTGGCATTCATCAGCGCATTTGATGGCAGAGGCTCTCGAATCATTATATCCGGGAACCAAGTTTGGTATCGGTCCTGCAATTGAAACCGGGTTTTACTATGATGTAGACTTTGGTGACCGTGAATTCTCTTCCGATGATTTTAAACAGATTGAAGACAAAATACTTGAGCTTGCGAGACAAAAATCTGAATTCTCAAGACAATCAGTTTCGAAAGCTGATGCAATTAAATATTTTACAGAAAAGGATGATGAATACAAGCTCGATCTGATCAAAGATCTGAGTGATGGTTCGATCACTTTTTATACTCAGGGAAATTTTACTGATCTGTGCCGCGGACCACACATTCCGAATACAGGATTCATCAAAGCAGTAAAGCTGATGAATGTTGCCGGAGCATACTGGAGAGGGGATGAGAGCAGAAAGCAATTGACACGTATCTATGGAGTAACCTATCCGAAACAAAGTGAGCTGACTGATTACCTGCACATGATCGAAGAAGCGAAAAAACGCGATCATCGTAAGCTGGGTAAGGAGCTGGAGTTGTTTGCTTTTTCAGATAAGGTGGGTATGGGATTACCTTTATGGCTTCCAAAAGGAACTACACTGAGAGAAAAACTTGTGAATTTCCTTCAGCGGGCACAGGTTAAGTCAGGTTATGAGCAGGTAATTACCCCGCATATTGGCCATAAGAACCTGTATATCACCTCTGGTCATTATGAGAAATATGGTGCTGATTCTTTTCAGCCGATAAAAACACCGCAGGAAGGAGAGGAGTTCTTTTTAAAACCGATGAACTGTCCACACCATTGTGAGATCTATAAAACCAAGCCACGTTCCTATAAGGATCTTCCGGTAAGGTATGCAGAGTTTGGCACCGTTTATCGTTATGAACAAAGTGGCGAATTGCATGGCTTAACCCGAGTTCGTGGCTTTACACAGGATGATGCACATTTATTCTGCCGTCCGGACCAGGTAAAGGAAGAATTCAAGAAAGTGATTGACCTTGTACTTTATGTATTCAAGGCATTAGGATTTGATAATTATACCGCACAGATTTCACTCCGTGATCCTGAAAACAAAACAAAATACATTGGGAGTGATGAGAACTGGAAGCTTGCGGAATCTGCAATCATTGAAGCAGCCGAAGAAAAGAGTTTAACAACCATTATAGAATTTGGAGAAGCCGCATTTTACGGACCAAAACTTGACTTTATGGTGAAGGATGCATTGGGAAGAAAATGGCAGCTTGGAACCATTCAGGTTGATTATAACTTACCTGAACGTTTTGAACTGGAATATACCGGAAGCGATAACCTAAAACATCGTCCGGTGATGATTCACAGAGCACCTTTTGGCTCATTGGAGCGCTTTGTTGCCGTATTGATCGAGCATTGTGCCGGAGAATTTCCTTTATGGTTGACCCCCGAACAATTTATCATTCTTCCTATTTCTGAAAAATATGAGGATTATGCAAAAAAAGTTTTAGAATCGCTTAATAATTCCGATATTCGCGGCTTGATTGACTCTCGTGACGAGAAGATTGGCCGCAAAATAAGAGATGCGGAAGTGAAAAAGATTCCATACATGCTCATAATTGGTGAGAAGGAAATGAATGAAGGCATGGTTTCTGTTAGAAGACATGGACAGGGAGATGTAGGAAGTATGAAGATAGAAGAGTTTAGTAACCAATTAGTTAAAGAAATAACAATTTAAGTAAATATAATTTGGCATTAGGAAGACCAGGCTTTAACAGGGGACCACGACCTCCATTTAAAAAGAAAGAAGCAGAACATAAGATCAATGATTTGATCAGAGCGCCTGAAGTGCGCTTAACTGGTGATAACGTGGAAACTGGTATTTATCCGTTCAGAGAAGCTTTAGCAATGGCTATCGAACAGGATCTTGACCTTGTTGAGATTTCCCCGAATGCAGTTCCGCCTGTATGTAAAATTGTTGACTACAACAAGTTTATCTACGAGCAGAAGAAGAAAATGAAGGAAATTAAGTCCAATGCAAAACAAACGGTCATTAAAGAGATTCGTTTTGGACCTAATACCAATGATCATGATTTTCAGTTCAAACTGAAACACGCGATAGGTTTCCTTGAAAATGGAGAGAAGGTTCGTGCCTATGTACATTTCAAAGGCCGTGCGATTGTGTACAAAGAGCAGGGAGAAATCCTTTTATTAAAATTTGCTCAGGCTTTGGAGGATGTTGGTAAAGTAGAACAGTTACCTAAGTTGGAAGGAAAACGGATGTTTTTGACCGTTGCACCTAAACACGCAGGGAAAAAATAATTCAATTTGTCCATTAGGATACATCGCAATTGACAAATAGACAAATCAAATAATAGACAAATAAATATAATAGAGTTATGCCAAAAATGAAAACGTGCTCCAGTGCAAAAAAGCGTTTTAAGCTTACTGGAACAGGTAAAATCAAAAGAAAGAACGCTTTCAAGAGCCACATCTTAACCAAGATGAGTAACAAGCGTAAGCGCGCTTTAGGTCAGACAAGTTTAGTTTCTGACGCAGATATGGGCAACGTAAAACGTATGCTTACAATCGGCAAATAATTAACAAATTAATTTAACCAGGTATCAGGTTTTAAAGTTTCTTAAATGGAACACCGCTTACCAAAAATCAACACAACATGCCACGTTCGGTTAACGCAGTAGCGTCAAGAAGAAGAAGAAAAAAGGTCTTAGATTTAGCCAAAGGCTATTGGGGATCAAGAAGCAAGGTTTTTACCGTTGCTAAAAATACAGTCGAAAAAGGTTTGCAATATGCTTACCGTGACCGTAAGACAAAGAAAAGAGAATTCAGAGCTTTGTGGATTCAGCGTATTAACGCTGGTGCACGTCAGCACGGCTTATCATATTCTGTTTTAATGGGTAAATTAACTTCAAAAGGAAACGGATTAAACCGTAAAGTTTTAGCTGATTTGGCTATGAACCATCCTGAAGCGTTTAAAGCAGTCGTTGATTCTGTAAAATAGATCATTATAATTATAATTAAGAAAAGGGAGCCTCGAGCTCCCTTTTTTGTTGCTCTTTCTCCGTATAAAACAGGGATAAAACAGGGATAAAACAGGGATAAAACAGGGATAAAACAGGGATAGAACTTGGGTGAAATCTGTTATTTATTAAAGTTTAACCTGTATTTCATTATATTTTTATTTGCATTTTTACCTCAATCTTCTTATATTCAATATATTAACCTTTTGTTATGGGAAGATTAACAGCCGGTCTTTTAGGTCCTGTCATAGGAAAAGTAGGTACAGTTATTGGATCCTCAAGAAATGGCATACCTTATTTAAAGGGGCCATACAAAAATCGAACTGGGGTAATTAGTCAGAAAGAAGCACTGAACCGTCGTAAATTTGCAGCCGCCCAGGTATGGCTTAAACCATTGCTTAGTTTCGTGCGTGTAGGCTTTAAAGGATACAGTGAGCGATCCGAAGGTTTTGTGTCTGCCAAATCATATTTGCTGAAAAATGTATTGAAGGTAGTTGATAATACAATTGTTATTGAGCCCGCATTGATGAAAGTTAGTTACGGAGAACTTCCAATGTCTGAACATGCAGCATTTAATTTAAGTGGATCCAATGAGGTAACTTTTACCTGGAATCCAGAAGGATTTGGTCAATCATTTGATCATGATCAGGTCATGCTGCTAGCCTACAATATCGAAGCGAAAATGGCTTATTATAATCTTATCGGACAATTCAGAAAAGTGGGTTCTGATCAACTAACTTTGCCTATTGATTTTAAGCCTGGATCAGTAATTCATTTGTATATGGCTTTCGTTGCTGCCGACAGAAGCCGGCAGTCTGACAGTCTATATCTGGGAGAGCTCATGATATAATCTAAACAGTTGGTATTTTGGCCCAATAAGCACAAACTATCAGAGAGTTAGAATAATAAAGTCCTGTCATTTTCCTTCAAAAAAGAAAGCCGCTGATTAATTATCAACGGCTTTATACCTCAGGTTGAAACCCAAAGATTATTTTTCTTCCAAAACCTTAGTAACAAGTGCCGCAGCCTCTTTTAACAGAATCGCTGAATAAACCTTCAATCCTGATTCATCAATCAATTTCTTAGCTTCTACAGCATTAGTACCCTGTAAACGAACAATGATTGGCACAGGAATATTTCCTATTTCCTTGTAAGCATCAATCACTCCCTGAGCTACACGGTCGCAGCGAACAATACCACCAAAGATATTGATCAGGATCGCTTTTACATTTGGGTCTGAAAGTATGATATTAAATCCTGCTTTAACAGTTTCAGCATTAGCTGTTCCACCCACATCCAGGAAGTTTGCCGGCTCACCACCTGCAAGTTTAATGATATCCATGGTAGCCATTGCAAGCCCGGCGCCATTAACCATACAGCCAACATTTCCATCAAGCTTTACGTAGTTCAGATTTGATTTACTTGCTTCAACTTCAGTTGGATCTTCCTCACTTGTATCGCGCATAGCTGCATAATCCGGATGACGGAATAAACCATTATCATCAAGATTTACCTTAGCGTCAACTGCAAGTATCTTATTGTCAGACGTTTTTAAAACAGGGTTGATTTCAAACATTGAAGAATCAGTTCCTTCATAAGCTTTGTACAATGCTGCGATAAATTTCGTCATGTCTTTAAACGCATCTCCACTTAATCCAAGATTAAACGCAATTTTACGTGCCTGAAATGCCTGAAGACCAACTTTAGGATCAATTTCTTCCTTGAATATAAGGTGAGGAGTGTGTTCTGCTACCTCTTCAATATCCATACCTCCCTCAGTGGAGTACATGATAATGTTACGGCCTCTTGAACGATCGAGCAATACACTGACATAGAATTCTTTTGTTTCACTCTCACCCGGATAATATACATCCTGAGCAACTAAAACTTTACTTACTAACTTGCCTTCAGGACCTGTTTGAGGGGTCACTAATTGCATTCCAATAATCTGTCCTGCTTTTTCCTTAACTTCTTCTAAGTTTTTTGCAAGTTTAACACCTCCGCCTTTTCCTCTGCCACCGGCATGGATTTGAGCTTTTATAACAACCCAGTCTGAATTATAATCTACCTTGAGCTTTTTCGCGGCGTCAACAGCTTGTTCTGCAGTATCAGCAACAGTGCCTTCCTGAACTCTGACTCCAAAGCTTTTTAAAATTGCTTTTCCCTGATATTCGTGAATATTCATTTACTTATTATTTGTCGTAAAACTACGTTTTTATTGCTAACCTGAAAATAGTAGAGGCTGTTTTTTTCAAAAATTAAGCTAATATTTTACTGGAAGCCATAGTTTGGTAAACAATTCACACATTTGCATATTCATAAGATCTAAATTCATGCTTGAGGCAAGAGGAATTCATAAATCATACGGCAACTTAGAGATATTAAAGGGTGTTGATCTGGATATAAAAAAGGCTGAAATTGTTACAATTATTGGAGCATCTGGTGCCGGGAAAAGTACATTGCTTCATATAATTGGTACTCTTGATAAACCTGATCAGGGTACTGTTCTATTAAATAATGTAGACGTCAACTCACTTTCATCTAAAAAATTAAGCGCATTTAGAAATGAACAAATTGGTTTTATTTTTCAGTTTCACCATCTGCTGCCTGAATTTACAGCATTAGAAAATATCTGTATTCCTGCATTTATTGCAAATAAAGATAAAAGAGAAGCAGAATTGCAGGCATTTGAACTTTTGGATCTTCTTGGCTTGAGAGACAGAGCAAATCATAAACCCAATGAACTTTCTGGCGGGGAACAACAGCGGGTGGCTGTAGCAAGGGCCATGATCAATAATCCCGCAATAATTCTTGCAGATGAACCTTCCGGCAATCTCGATTCTGCAAATGCAGAAAGTTTACACCGCTTGTTTTTAGACCTTCGTGATCGTTTGCAACAAACTTTTGTTATCGTTACCCATAATGAGAATCTCGCAGAAATGGCAGATCGAAAGGTCTTAATGAAAGATGGTCTGATAATAAACTATTTATGATGGCAATACTGATAACTGCAGCATCCGACTCAGTTGCATACAAACTGGAACAATCTCTTAATGAATCTGCAGTATTTTTTGCTGATCAAACTGTTATGCCCTCAGTTCCCGGAAGAAAATTCATTCGTATCCCAGAGCCATCATCACCAATCTTTTTAAGTGAAATACTTAAAATTTGTCTTGATAATCATATAGTTAAAATATTTCCGTTAAAGGAGGCAGAATTTAAAGAGTTATTTAAAGCAGAGCAGCTTTTTTTTGAATATGGAATCAATATCATATTACCGTCAAATGAATCGGTTATTTGAATAATATTAAACGAATTGAAGTCTGATTGGTCTAATAATTGTTTCCCTTTGTAATAGCTTGAGGCAAGGTTACACAATTGCAATAAACATAAAAAGTGTATTGTGGTATTTTTACTATTAGAATGATTTAGAGATTAACAATTTGGATTTATTGATTTAAAAAAAATGCTGAAATATAAAGATCTCGATAAGCAAATCAAGGCTTTTGTTTTTGAACTTGACGATGTAATTTACCCTGAAAAAGATTATCTGCTGCAGGTATATTATCTTTTTTCCAATTTTATAGAATTTACCGAGGGATTTCCTGATTCCCGGGATCTTACTGCATTTTTTAAAATTGCTTACACTCATCATGGAGATGAAGGTATTTTCGATAGGGCGAAGGATGCTTACGGGATAGATGAAAAATATCGCGATAATTTTGAAAGATTATATTCTACTGCGAGATTACCTTTGAAATTGTTGTTATTTTCAGGGATACTGGAATTGATGCAGGAAATTGTTGTAGACCGAAAACAGTTGTTTTTAGTTACAAACGGTAAGCCTGAAGTTCAATTGAACAAGATCAGACAAATTGAATGGAACGGACTTGAAAAATATTTGAAGGTTTATTATGCATCTGAGATAAACCTGAAACCAAATCCTGACGTATTAACGTATATAATGGGAGATCATCAGTTAATAAGGAAAGATATGATGGTTATTGGTTCTACAGAAACTGATCAGGAATTTGCAATATCTTCAGGAGTCGATTATTTAGCTGTCGATGAATTTCTGTAGCTTGAATTTAGAATAGAATAACCAAATATAATTTATATAAAACAAACCAAATAAATGTTGAATAAAATGAACATAAGATCCATAAATAAATTGTTAGTATTCTCTTTGAGTTTATTAATACTTGCTTCTTCATGTAAAAAAGATCCCAAGGCGAGTGTTACACCGGCACCTGTTACACCAACCCAGGTAGTGGCGTCAAGGTCTGACCTCACTAAGGATTCTATTTACCTTTATGCGAAAGAAACCTATTATTGGAATGACGGAATGCCTACTTATGCAGTTTTTAATCCAAGGAGTTACGCGAGTAATGAGGCAGTATTAAACGGAATAATAGCATTACCAGGAACAAATAAACCCACGGATAAGTATTCATTTTTGGATGATGGATCAGTTTCAACTTCATTGAGTGGCGTAAGTGGAGATTTTGGATTTTCTGTTTTTTATAATGCTTCTCCATCAAGTGATTTGAGGATAAAGTATGTTTCTCCCAACTCACCCGCAGCAGCCAAAGCTTTAAAAAGAGGCTATCGGATTACAAAATTAAATGGCAGAACCGATTTGAACTCTGCTGTGAGTGCAAATATCGATTTTGTTGGTGCCGCCGTATTCGGTTCTGCAACAACAGTTTCTATGACCGTTTTAAAACCGGATGGAAGTTCTGAAGATGTAACCATTGGTCGGGCATCCTATTCAAACAATCCTATTTTCCTGACTAAAATACTTAACGTAGGTTCAAAAAAGGTGGGATATATTGTCTACAATAGTTTTACTACCAATTCAAGAGATGCCTTAACTAATGAGATCGGTAAATTTCAGGCGGCTGGTGCCACTGAACTGATTGTCGATCTTCGTTATAACGGAGGTGGTTCAGTTGCTACTTCAGATGTCTTCACAAATTTAATTGCTCCGGCAGCCTATAATGGGCAAGTAATGTATACCACATACTGGACTAAAACGATGCAGGATGGAAATGCAAAAATTTTATCGCACCAGCCGCTTCTTGATCCTCAGGGTAAATTACAAAATTTGACCGGAGGTGTAAATGGGGTATATGCTACCTATGCTGATATTGATTACAAGCCTACCGAGAGTGCAGGAAATGTAGAAAACTTTAAGAAAGCAGGTATTGCAGAGTTTAAAAAGATATACTTCCTGGTTCTAAGCGGAACTGCTTCTGCATCCGAATTACTGATCAACAGTCTAAAAGGAGTAATGCCCAATGATGTTAAAATGATCGGCCAGAAAACTTATGGTAAACCTGTTGGATTTTTCGCGATCTCAATTGATAAACTTGACCTTTATGTCCCTCAGTTTGAAACAAAAAATCAAAAGAATGAAGGTGGATACTATAAAGGAATGGATGTTGATTATACTGTCTCAGATGATGTTACCAAGGATTTCGGGGACCCAACAGAACGATTACTGGCTGCTGCCTTAAGCTATTCTGAAAAAGGAAACTTCTCGATCAGTAATATTCCTTCTAAGATTGCAAGTGTATCTGGGATGTCCGCTTTTGAAACTGAACGATTGAACGAAGTCTTCGATAGGAATGTGTTTAAAGGGATGATCGACGATAAATTAAAGCTTAAGAAGCAGTAAAATTGAACTGCTGATTTACACTTAAACATATCCTTGTAAAAAAACACTTCATAATATTTATGAAGTGTTTTTTTTTGAAATCAATCCAAAATATCCCTTAAATTAGTATTGAATACTTTTGTATATAACATCTATTTAAATTTTATAATTATGAATCTAAAACTGGGCGATTTAGCCCCAAATTTCAAAGCAAAAACTTCTCAGGGAGATATTAGTTTTTACGATTATGTAGGTGATAGCTGGGCAGTTCTTTTTTCTCATCCTGCAGATTATACACCTGTCTGCACTACAGAATTAGGTAGAACGGCTTCTTTAAAAAATGAGTTTGACAAACGAAATGTTAAGGTTATTGCATTAAGTGTTGATTCTGTTGAATCACATAAAGGCTGGATCAATGATATCAATGAAACTCAGCATGTGGAGGTGAATTTTCCGATTATAGCCGATGAGAACAGGGAAATTGCCGAAATGTATGGCATGATGCATCCGAAGGCTTCTGAGACCTTTACAGTTCGTTCACTTTTTATCATAGGACCAGATAAAAAGATAAAACTGATGATTACTTATCCGGCATCTACAGGAAGAAACTTTCAGGAAATTTTGAGAGTAATTGACTCCCTTCAGTTAACTGCGAATTACAGTGTTGCAACCCCTGCCGATTGGAAGGAAGGTGAAGATGTTGTTGTAATCCCTGCGATTAAAACTGCTGATATTCCCGCCAAATTCCCTAAAGGATTCACAGAAATAAAACCTTATCTGAGAATGACCCCTCAGCCGGATAAATAATTATTTCCTAAATTTATTATACGAAATGGAGCTATTACTGGCTCTATTTTTTTTTAGTTATACCTGTGGCAATACAGAACAATAAGCTCATTGTTCTTATTGGAGCAAAACAAAAGATATTCATCTCCTCCATCATTTATCTTCAGTTTTTTCTTCAAATTTTCGGGACTTATAGGAAAATTCCGGCAAATAACATTTGCCTTTTTAAAGCTTTGCTCCTTTATGAATGTGCCATAGTTCCAGACTTTTTTTAATTCAAATTTTCGCCCCGGAAATGAACTATCAGGTTTGCTGGAAGTATATAAATGAGTGTTTTGCTGGATTTTATGAACATTGAAGTCACGGGTTATTAGTTTAAAGCAACCAGCTTTAAGCAGTGCAACATCTGGAAGATAGATAAAATTTAATGGGTCTGCAAAGCTATTGATTTGAAAATCCCGTTCTTCACTTGTTCTGAACTTGTAAGTAATGGTTTCATAAGCTCCCACCATTGCACAGGTAATAATCGGATCTTGTCCACAGTTTTTATTATCAACAAGATATAGAAGCTCTTTACATTCATTTTTTATACTGACAATATGCACACTGCTGACTTCCTTCAATTCATTTATTGTTGAATGGATATCCAACAGAGGGGCTGTTTTGACCATCAGCAATTCCGAGCGGCTTCGTAAAAGCTCCAGATTAATAATAATATCAGGTTCACAATCTTTGAGCAGAAAAACTTTTTTTGAGTTTATCCTTCTGGATGGATCAATGTAAATAGTATGGTATTTATTAGTGGTGGAATGAAGATAATCTATCCCATTAACTTTATGATATTGGATTTTAACTCCAAGAACTTCTGAATTGTACTCTGAGATTTCAGAAAGTTCAGCATTCAATTCGCAATGAGTCACATTCTTTGCTTTCTTTGCAAAAAAGCAGGTATCCACACCAAAACCACCTGTGAGGTCTATTATATCACCTCCTATTATTAAATTTGATTTGTAAATGGCAGCAAGTTCTGACGAAGCCTGTTCAATAGCTAATTTGGGTGGGTAATAGATCCCCGGTGTTTGAAACCATAGTGGAAGTTTGTGTTCACATCGTTTTTTACTATCGACCTGCTCAGCCAGTTCTTTGGAACTAATCCCTGGAAATGGACTTTTTTTAAGACTTAGAGAAGGAATATCTGAATTTAAATTATCCTTAATAAAGTTCTGAACTTCGATATTTAAAAGGTCCTTATTCACAGTCTATTTCATAACTAGTTGTGCTATTTTTTTGCTGAATTGCTCCATGAGTATCGTTTTTCCCTTAATAAGTTTCTTAATTTCTTCTTCTTTGAAATAAATTATGGTCAATAATTCAAGACCTTCGGTCGATGAAAACAGTAATTTATCCTGAAACAAATCAGTCACTCTTTTCAATTTTCCAGCATCCTGATCAAGGCAGACTGAAACGCTGAGAGCAGATAATTGCATCATGTTCAGTTTGATATGAGCTTCACTAAAGGATTTCAATAGTGCACTTAAGTACATCTCATCCATATATGAGAAATCCCTGGTAGAAATAGTTAATAAAATCTGGTTCCTTTTTAAAATAATTGCCTGGATATCAGTATTTAACTTAGCAGACTGGTCAATTCTTGTTCCAATTTCTTCAGGCTTTAAAAATGGCTTGACAAATAAAGGAATACCGGCGTTTTGTAAAGGTTTTATTGTTTTAGGGTGAATAATATTAGCTCCATAATATGCCAGCTCCAATGCTTCTGAGTAGGGGAGTTCTTCATATTTTTGAGCTGAACTAAATAATGCGGGATCTGCATTCATAATTCCGGGTACATCTTTCCATACGGTTAATGATTCAGCCTGAATACATGATGCAAAAACAGCAGCTGAATAATCAGAACCTTCTCTTCCCAGGGTGGTAGTAAAGTTTTCGCTTGTTCCGCCAATAAAGCCCTGGGAAATAATAATTTGGTTCTTAAATTGTTCTTTTAATGGCAGGATTGAAGCTGCCGATTTATCCCAGTCGATTATCCCTTCCCGGTAAGAATTGTCGGTATGTATATAGCTGCGGGCATCGATCCATTTGGTGCTGATTCCGCATTCTGCTAAATAGGCTGCAATTATTTTACTTGAGACAAGTTCTCCAATTGAAACGATCTGATCGTAATTGAAATCATAATCCGGGTAAGGCTCATCCTCCAGCATCCATTCAATCTCAATGAAGTTATTGGCAACTTCATCATAAACAGGATGTTTAATATTCCCGAATAGTTCGATTATAATCTGTTCATGGAATTCCTTGATGTCTTGTAGAATCAAGATAGCCTCATCTCTGCTTTTGATGTATGCAGTGCAAAGTTCTTCCAGTGCATCGGTTGTTTTTCCCATGGCAGATACGATGATCAGAAGCTGATCTGTACTGTTCATATTGATTATTTTAACCAGATTTTTAATGTTTGCTGCAGAAGAAACAGCAAACCCGCCAAATTTAAATACCTTCACTAAATTTTATTTTTATAAAGTATTGATTAACAGAATCAAAGCTTATCAAGCTGATCCTTTGAAAGTGAGACATTGATCCATCCGGAATCAAACTCTGCATTATACTTTTCGTAGAAATTAATTGCCGGATCATTCCAGTCAAGAACCTGCCAGGTCATTCCTTTAAAATTCTTTTCTTTGGCTTCCTCAATCAGGCGGTCGAATATCATTTTTCCCAGACCTTTTCCACGCATTTTTTCAGTCACGAGTAAATCTTCGAGATACATACGGCATCCTTTCCAGGTAGAGTAGCGGATGTAATACAATCCAAAACCCTGAATGATTCCATTTTCTTCGGCAACAAATGCCTTCCACACCGGATTGTCTCCAAAACCGGCATTTTCAAATTCCTCCAGACTTACCGTGACCTCAAGTGGCGCTTTTTCATATATAGCAAGTTCCTGAATGAGCTCGAGTAAACGGCTGCAATCAGCCTTAACTGCTGTTCGAATAGTTATTGACATATGCTAAACTGTCTTCTTTGATCTGTTACCGAAAATTGTACTACCCAGTCGGATCATTGTGCTTCCCTGCTCAATGGCTAGTTTATAATCTCCCGACATACCCATAGAAATCTCAGTAAATGCCGGGTCCTTTCTGAAAAATGTATCCTTTAGACCTTTAAAGAAGGTGCTTAGCTCGTAGAACTCTTCTTTAGTCATTCTTGGATTGTCAGTAAGGGTTGCAATTCCCATAACTCCGCAAATCCGGATATTCATTAATTGTTTAAACTCATCAGATCGCAGCAATTCGACCGCTTCTGCCAGATCCATACCATACTTTGTATCTTCATCAGCAATTTCTAGCTGTAGCAGGCAATCAATGACGCGATTGTTCTTCAACGCCTGCTTATTGATTTCCATCAATAGCTTCATACTATCAACAGAATGAATCATACTGATAAAGGGAGCGATATATTTAACTTTATTAGTCTGCAGATGCCCTATTAAATGCCATTCTATGTCTTTAGGAAGCTTTTCCTGTTTATCGACAAGTTCCTGAACCATGTTTTCTCCAAATATCCGCTGTCCAGCCTCATACGCTTCAGTAATACTTTCTAAAGGTTTTGTTTTAGACACTGCGATTAATTTCACTCCGGTATTCCCGATCTCGTTCTTTATAGCCGATATATTATCTGCAATGCTCATTAATCTGTATTTTTGAATGAATTTTTTAATTGTTAAACCTACGGGATACTATACTAAAATGCAACAGAATTATCATATCAAATCTTATTTGCCATTCTGCAGCCTGAATTAAAATGAAAGTCATTAAACTTCTATTTCTTATTGTTATGCTTTTATTTTCCTGTGAACAGGAAGATATGCCAAAGGACATTATAGATCAAAACAAGATGATTCTAATTATGGCCGATCTCCACATAATGGATGGTTACATGTCAACTATTATATACAACGATACAATCAGAAAGAATAATAAGAATCTGTATGCAACTATTTATAAAACCCACAATACCACCCCAGCATTGTACGAAAAAAGCCTTAAGTATTATAGTATGAAACCGGCCTTGCTTGATTCAATGTATAATAAAGTTCAGGCAATATTAGATGATAAGGAGCATAAGCTCAATAGCGCTGAAATTAGAAGACAGAAAAGGATACAAAAACAGAAATGATATACCCCAATAATGCCGCTGAAAAGCTGGGTTTTCTGGACATAAAGGAACTTATTAAGTTGTATTGCCTAAGCCCTATGGGGCAGGAAATGGTCGATAAGATCCAGGTAATGCAAAATTACGACCATATAAATAAGTTTTTACGCCAAACAAATGAGTTTAAAAGCATCCTCCAAAATGATTCTCCCTTAACTATTCAAAATTTCTTCGATATCAAAAGTATGGTTGAGAAGGCCAGAATTGAAGGAACTTATCTCTCTGAAGATGAATTTTTTAGAGTTTCGGCATCTCTGTCAACAGTATTTTCTATTATTCAGTATTTTTCTGATCGCGAGGGACTTTACCCAAATCTTGAGGCACTTTTTGAACATCTTCCTATCGAAAAATCCATAATTCAGAAGATTGAAAAAATTATTGATCCTAAAGGAAAGATAAAGCCCAATGCTTCATCAGCTTTAATGGAGATCACATCCGGGATTTCCAAGGCTGAACAGGAAGCCCGTAAGAAAATTGATCATATCTATAAAAATGCTCAAAATAATGGCTGGACCGCCGATGGGAATCTGACAATCCGGGATGGAAGATTATGTATTCCTGTACTCGCTGAAAATAAGCGAAAATTAAAGGGTTTTATTCATGATGAATCTGCTTCGGGACAGACAGTTTACATGGAGCCCGAAGAGGTTTTTCAGTTAAATAATCTGCTCAGAGATCTTGAATTTGAACGAAGAAGAGAGATTATTAAATTGCTAATTGCTCTGACCAACGAATTAAGGCCCTATGTGCCATTGTTATTATCCTATCACGGATTACTGACCAAGCTTGACTTTGTTCGCGCAAAAGCCCTCTTTGCGATAAGTATCGAAGCCGAAATGCCGGTATTAGTCAGGGAGTCTGAAATTAATCTGATCAATGCAAGGCATCCTTTATTAATGATCAGTTTAAAAAAGGAAAATCATTCAGTAGTACCATTAAACATCAAAATTGATGAACAAGATCGGGTTATTGTAGTATCAGGACCAAATGCAGGTGGAAAGTCGGTGTGTATGAAAACAGTCGGGCTTCTTCAAATTATGCTACAGGCTGGTTTGCTAATCCCTGTTGATGAGCACTCTAAACTGGGTATTTTTAAACAGATCTTTGCTGATATAGGTGATGATCAATCCATAGAAAGTGATTTGAGTACCTACAGTGCACATCTTTCTAAAATGAAATATTTTATGGAATGGGCAAATTCGAAAACGCTGATTCTGATAGATGAATTCGGAACGGGTACAGATCCACAGTTTGGAGGACCAATTGCAGAATCAGTCCTGGAATCCTTGAACAGAAAGAATGTCAGGGGGGTAGTAACCACACATTATTCAAACCTTAAAACCTTTGCTAATTCCACTCCGGGACTTGAAAATGCATCCATGTTGTTTGATAATGCAAAGATGCTTCCACTGTATATTCTTTCATTAGGTAAACCCGGAAGTTCGTATGCCTTTGAAATTGCTCAAAAAATTGGTCTGGGTTCCGATGTTATTGAATCGGCAAAACGCAAAGTAGGTAATTACCAGAAAAAAGTTGATACACTGCTTGTAGACCTCGAACGTGATAAAAAGGAACTTATTGATGCGAAGAGATCAGTAGATAAAAAGGAAGAAAGAGTAAAAGTATTACTTGCAGAAAACGAGCAATTGAAAGCTTATCTGGATGAAAATAAGAAGTTGATCATAAAAGATGCTAAAATAGAGGCTCAGAATATTATTAAAAATGCAAACAAGCTGATTGAAAACACGATTTCTGAAATCAGGGAAAGTAAAGCAGATAAGTTGAAAACACAAGATTTGAGACAAAATTTGCAGCAGGAATTAAAGAAGCATGATGTTCCTGAAAAGAAAGCACCAAAGATCAAGGAAGCTGTTGAAATCAAGTCAGGCGACTGGGTAAAACTTATCGATTCAGGTACTGTTGGTCAGGTGATGGAAATTGCGCGTGATAATGTCATTCTGGCTATGGGTGATCTGCGCTCAGTTGTCAAATTAAACAGAGTTGAAAAAGTTTCAAATCGTTCTGTACCCAAAGAGATCAGAAAATCACACGGGACTGATCTTACAGAGAGTTTTTCAACATTTAATACAGAACTTGACCTGCGTGGAAGAAGGGGGGAAGAAGCAATCTATGAAATTGAAAGGTATCTTGACCGAGCAGTTATGCTCGGCTTATCTTCTTTGAAAATCATTCACGGCAAAGGAGACGGTATTTTGCGTAAACTTATTCGTGAGTATTTACGTAAATATTCTCAGGTTAGTCGTATTGAGGATGAACATGCTGACAGGGGTGGAGATGGGATAACCTATGTATACCTGAAATAGATAATTTAAAACATTTAATGCGTTTTATATTAAATATCGATTATGAAAAAAGCATTGATCTTAATTATTTTCGCGTTAATCATAGCTGAAATATCCTGCAAAAAATCATCTGAAAGTTCAGTAATTATCCCTGAAAATACCCCTGAGGCACGCTTTGATATTCAGGTTCTTTCTCAAAATTTAACTTATCCATGGGAATTACTTTGGGGTCCGGATAATATGATCTGGATGACAGAGCGGGAAGGTAAGGTCAGTCGGGTTAACCCTGATAACGGTTCAGTAAGTGTTATTTTTACCATCCCGGATGTTAAGTCAATTGGAGAGGGCGGCTTGTTAGGGATGGTTCTGCACCCATCTTTTACTACAAATCCACATGTTTTTCTTGCTTATAATTATGATAAGGCTGGTACTTACACTGAGAAAGTAGTCAGATATACGTACAACGGTACTACACTGGTAAATCCTTTAATTATTCTGGATAATATACCTGCATCAAGCATTCATAATGGTTGTCGTTTGTTAATCAGTTCAGATCTGAAATTGTTTATTAGTACCGGTGATGCTTCCAATCCGGCATCGGCTCAGAATTTTATTCCTTAAGCGGGAAAATTCTTCGTTTAAACCTTGATGGTTCCATTCCTTCAGATAACCCTGTAAATTCGAGTCCTATATGGACTTTTGGACACCGTAATCCTCAGGGACTGGTTTTTGTTAAAGAAAATCTTTTCAGTTCAGAGCATGGGCCAAATATGGATGATGAAATAAACCTGATTCTGAGGAACAGAAATTTCGGATGGCCTGCAGTAAATGGCTTTTGCAACGAAAGTGCTGAACAATCATTTTGTAATACCAATAATGTGGTGGTCCCGCTGAAGAGCTGGACCCCAACTCTGGCTGTATCCGGAATGGATTTTTATAATAATGATGCAATCCCTCAATGGAAGAATTCATTGATACTGGCTACATTAAAGGATCAGACTTTGTATCAGCTAAAATTAAATACCAGCACTGATAAAATAGAAGAGAGCAATGAAATCTTCAGAGCCAGTTATGGTCGTCTGAGGGATGTCTGCGTGGCACCTGATGGCAGAGTATTTGTAGCGACCAGTAATGGTTCAAATGATAAAATTATTGTACTGAAAAAGAAGTAGTTCTTCGATATTTCATTAGTGATTCGTTAATTTCAGCCTTTCAAAAATAGAATATGATCAATAAAGTAGTGGCAAATGCCGATGATGCTATTAGTGACATTGGGAGTGGGATGACTTTAATGCTTGGAGGATTTGGGCTCTGCGGCATACCTGAAAATTGCATAAATGCATTAGTGCTGAAGGGTATCAATCAACTGACCTGTATTTCAAACAATGCCGGTGTTGATGATTTCGGAATAGGATTAATGCTAAAAAAAAGACAGGTAAAGAAGATGATCTCCTCGTATGTTGGTGAGAACGCTGAATTTGAGAGACAACTACTCAGCGGAGAGCTTGAGGTCGAACTTATCCCTCAGGGTACTTTGGCTACCCGCTGTATGGCATCCGGTTATGGAATGCCGGCCATTTTTACTCCTGCTGGAGTTGGTACCGAGGTTGCAGAAGGTAAGGAAGTACGTAATTTTAACGGCAAGGATTATCTGATGGAAATGGCTTTCGATTCTGATTTCGCAATTGTAAAGGCCTGGAAAGGTGATACAGCCGGTAATCTGATCTTCCGTTCAACAGCCCGGAATTTTAATCCCGTAATGGCTATGGCGGGCAAAATTACAATTGCTGAAGTAGAAGAGCTTGTTGAGGTCGGTGAACTTGATCCTGATCAGATTCATACTCCCGGTATTTATGTTCACAGGATATTTGAGGGAAAAAATTATGAAAAGAGGATTGAACAGAGGACGGTGCGGGAAAGGTAATTTGAAAATTTGGTAATTTGAAAATTTGATGATCAAATGAGAAATGACAAAGAGAATTTGATTGTTAAATTGACGTTTGATTTTGCTATTGAAATCATAAGGTGTTCAAAAATCTTGCAACTAAGTCATGATTATGCCTTATCTAACCAACTCTTACGTGCAGGTATTTCAATAGGTGCAAATGTTAGAGAAGCCCAAAATGCAGAGAGTAAAGCTGACTTTATACATAAAATGAAAATTTCAGCCAAAGAGGCAGATGAAGTAGAATATTACCTTAGTTTAATACAGCATTCAGATGATTTACCTGCATTAGATTTACCTTTAGCCCAAATTCAATCCATAATCAAAATTATATCCAAGATTATTTCATCTTCAAAATCAGGCTAATGGATTTCCGAATATTTTCAAATTTTCAAATTTTCAAATCTTCAAATCAGTATGTTAGATAAAACCGGAATAGCAAAACGTATCGCTAAAGAAATAAAAGATAGTTATTATGTGAATCTTGGTATCGGGATTCCTACACTTGTGGCTAATTATATCCCGGAAGGGATAAATGTTGTGCTGCAGTCTGAAAATGGTTTATTAGGTATGGGTCCATTCCCATTTGATGGGGAAGAGGATCCTGATTTGATTAATGCAGGAAAACAAACTATAACCACTTTACCTGGTTCTGCAATTTTCGATTCAGCCATGAGCTTTGGTATGATCCGATCCCAGAAAGTTGACCTTACTATATTAGGTGCGATGGAAGTTTCTGAGAATGGCGATATAGCCAATTGGAAAATTCCGGGGAAAATGGTTAAGGGAATGGGAGGTGCAATGGATCTGGTGGCATCTGCTAAGAACATCATTGTGGCGATGCAGCATGTCAATAAAGCTGGTGAGAGTAAATTACTGCCTGAATGCTCCTTACCCCTAACCGGGGTGAAGTGTGTTAAAAAAATCGTTACAGAACTTGCGGTTCTTGAAGTTGCAGCAGAAGGTGGGTTCAGACTATTAGAACGTGCACCGGGAGTAAGTCTGGAAGAAATAAGAAATGCTACAGCAGGAAAGCTTATTATTGAGGGAGAAATACCTGAAATGCAAATCTAGCTTAATTGTTCTGCCAATACGCTCTTTCTTAATTTTTTCGATATCTCACTGGTTATCTTCACAATATCCTCAGCAACATGAGTATTATTGCTAATAATCACATCACAAAGTTCCTTATGTGGTAAAAGATAATCTTTGTATGCCGGCACAACATGATTTTTCCATTTGTAAAGCACATCACTCTCAGGGTAACCCCGCTCGATAAGATCCCTTTTTAGACGGCGTTGTAATGCAATTTCTTCATGGGTATCAATAAAGATCTTCAAGTCCAGTAATTCAGCTATCTCCTGGAAATGCAGTATAAATAAACCTTCAACCATGATGATTGGTGCAGGTTTTATCTCAAGTAGCTTTGGCTCAGCATTCGGATTATTAAAGGTATACTCCTTTTGATGCACTATTTCGCCCTTAATCAGCTTTTTGATATCGCTTATAAACTGCTGATTATCAATTGTTGAAGGCAGGTCGAAATTATAGAATTTGTTCTCTTCCGCCGTCATGGTGTGGGCAATCCGGAAATAGTAATCATCCTGTGATAGCAAACAAACCTCATTTTTTTTGAAATGATTTAAAAAACATTTTAAAAAAAATGTTTTTCCTGAACCACTGCCACCTGCAATACCAATTACAAAAGGTTTCTTACTCATTGGGAACACCGTAAACTAAAGTTGCCTGAAATCGTTTGTCCATCACCCCGATTAAATCAGCGGCAGCTTTCGTTACTACAATAATAACGTCTTTGGTTGACTCATTTTGCGTGAATTTTCCAACAACCTTGGCGAAGGTGCTAGTTCCGGTCATTGGATTTGTTATTTTTACTACTGTGCCAATCGGTGCAGTTTGATGTAATGCCAGCATTTTAGTTCCATCAAGATTATCATCTGCTATCCAGATTGCGAGACCTCGTTCATTAACCTCCCTCAAACCGTATCTAGCCGGAGGTAGCTTAAGCCGATCACTTGCATTCTTACTGCTATCGATTTGAGTTGACTGGGTTCTGGACCTGGCAAGCGGTGTATCAATCGGAGGGGGTGGAGGAGGTGCCAGCTCTTCCTTGGGAGCAGTTCCATATGGGACTTTAATAATTTGTCCAATAGCTAAAGTATTACTTGTTAAATTATTTAAAGCCTTCAGATCTTCAATCGTAGTGTTAAACTTCCTGGCAATCATGCCTAAAAATTCTCTGGGACCAACTTTGTATTCAATTACCGCAAGTTTAGATTCACTTGCAGACTGAGGTTTGTTGTTATTCAACTCTTTAAATGGTCTTTCAGTAGGTACACGTATAATCGTTCCAATCTGTAATGACCGGTTACTGTTAAATTGGATAACTGTTTGAGGGCTTACATTGTATTTTCTGGCAATGGAGTAATAACTTTCCTTGGCCTCTACTTTATGTACTATGTTTTTGTAGCCGTTTAATTCTTCAACATTGATGGAATCTATTGATGCGCTCGCAGTGAATGATAGTATGGCGATACAAATTGACAAAACTAGTCGTTTCAGCATTAATCAGAATTTAAAATTGTGCAATTATACTAAATAAGAAACTATTTCATTCTTGTTACGGATGTAGAACAGATGGTTTTTTTGCATAAAGAACGATTCAGGTTGAAGTTTTTGTATGTCCCTGATCAATATTTCATCAAGTAAAATGGTATCATCCTGATAAACAAGTAGTCTCTGTTGAAAATTATTACAAAATTTTTCATGAAAACTAATGATTGTTGTATCCTGAGCAATTAATACCGACATATCACCCGCTATTTCCCCTGTTAAAATAAATTCTGGAATTTCAAATATTGTGCTATGTTCCGGGTGAATCAAAGTTCCACTGGAATGCTTTAATTTATTATTTACTGTAATATTTTCACCATCAATATGATTTATCCATGCGTATCTGCGTGGATTAATCCTGGAATCAAATACCTGCAAACCTTCATCACATACATTGTTCAATGATAAATTATAATGCTCCCATAATACTTTTGAATCCTCAATATTTACAGAAATTATGCCCTTACTCTCCGGACTTCCTTGTTGACCGCAGGCTGTTATAATCAGATTTTTCTCTGCAATATATGCCAGATTCAGGTTCCATGGCTCCTGAAAAATCTTTTCTTTTATAAGGACTGCACCGGTTTCGTAATTGATCACACTAAATGATGTTTTCCTTGATTCCAGTGTTCGGCTTTCAATTGCCATCCAGTCAAATTTTTCATTGACTTCAATCTTCCAGATTATACCGTCGAACTTTTCTGAAAGTATTGGAATTAATTTTTTTCTATCCAAGTTAATGCAAGCAAAATTTAATCAATGTAAACCTAATGGGGGCAGAATGCCCAAAAATACGCTAAAACATTCGGGCATGAAAATTGTCAGGTTTTTAACATAAATCAATAAAAACAAAATCTTATGAACGCAAAAGAAATAAGTCTCGAAGAAAAGGAAATAAAGCCAATTGTAGATCATTTAAACGATTTACTTGCTAATTACCATATTCATTACCAAAAGTTAAGAGGCTGTCACTGGAACGTAAAGGGATCGCATTTCTTTACACTTCATATAAAGTTTGAAGAACTCTATACGAATGCTCATTTAACGATCGACGAACTTGCAGAGCGCATATTGACGATTGGTAAATCACCTTATAGTACTTTGTCCGATTATATAAAAATCTCTAAGCTAAAAGAGATCGATACAATCGGGATGAAAGATACAGATATGGTACTGGCAATTATGGATGATTTCAGCAAGTTAATTGAAATGGAGCGTGAGATTATGACATTAGCTTCAGAAGCAGGCGATGAAGGAACAAGTGATCTCATCAATAAATTCATGCAGTTTAAAGAAAAGAACAACTGGATGCTCCGTTCTTTTGTTGGAAAGAACTAAAAAAAAAATTAAATAAAAAAACCGCCTTCGGACGGTTTTTTTATTTGTTAAAATCTGCTTCCAATAGTTAAAAATACATTATTCCTGCTATTCTTAACACTTGCTATTGAGGTCGGAATATTTTTTAAAGCATAAGGCCACCTCTCTGAATTTGAACTTACATTCTGGTAAGTTAAGTCAATATAATAATTATTGATTCTGTACCCAAGTCCGCCACTATAAGTACTTATCTTGAAGCTTTTACTGTCCGTAGCAATATAAGGATCACCCTGTGATCCATATCCTGCTCTGAGCATCAGCTTATCAATTTTGTATTCAGCACCTATGCGGAAGTTAATCGCATCAGTGTATTTTGACATAACTGCTTTATTGTTATCAGAAATAACCTGAATGTCGCCTGAATTTGCCTGTGCAAAATTGATAGTTGAATAATCTACATAATCAATATCTGCAGATATAAACCCCTTATCATCAAAGAAATATGCCAGGCCGGTACTTATTTTTAGCGGAGTTCGCAATTTATAGGTAAAATCATATAACTCATCATCATTCACGAATTGCGAATCAACTCTGTTCTTGCCATATTTTGTATCCAGTCCTTCAGAATAGCTATCATCGATTGTATACCAGGTCGGACTTTCAATTGCAGCACCTACACGGATATTGGGGATTGGTCTGTAAATTGCACCAATCTTACCATTAATACCTGTTCCCTGAGTTAATTGTGATTGACGGTAGGTGAGTTCATAATCATTGTTTTCAGTAACATTAAACCCTTTTTCTTTATAAGTATCACTGGTATTGTAATTTATATTTGCAATTCCAACACTTGCGCCGATATAGAACTGATTACTGTAATTTGCTCCGAAACTAAAATTAACTTCAGACTGACGACCGAATCTTACATCATTTTTTGTCTGAACATTATTAATTTCTGTTTCCGGGAAATAATATCTGCCAGGTTTATCATAACCTATCAGGTAGTTATCATATGCCATTCTTTCCAATGAGCCTGTTGTCAGGGTGTTTGGGGCACCATAACTATTGCTTGCTGATTCTGCAAAATAATCGGCAATTGAATTTTTTGGATTCTTGCCTGAATAGCCTATGCTATTATCAAATCCCTGAGTTTGATTGTATGCCAAACCAAAATTGAAACTTAACCATCCCTGATCAAGCTTTGCACCTTCAGGTTTCGCAGCACGGGTATGAAAAACAACAGCTGCATTAGCCAGCCCAAGTTTATCTCCTCTTGCGATCGTTTGCAAGCCAAAGTAGTTTGAACTATTATTATAGCCACTAAATTCCGGAGTGATACTCAATTCAGAACGTGTAAAAAAACCTATTCCTGCAGGATTACCTCCCACAGAACTTAAATCACCTCCAACACCTGTTTGTGCACCAATAGCTTTAAATCTTGCTGTGCTTCCCCATTGTGATCTTGAAAATCGTAATGCATCTTCCGAATACTGGGCATGTAACTCCCCTGTAGCAGCCACTATGACTGCTAAAGAGCATAAAACTCTTAATTTCATAAAGTATCTTTCTTAGTTTCCTCTAGACGGACGTGGCCCACTGCTGCTGCCGCCGCCTCCGTTATTATTGGATGGTTGTGAACTTCTGGAACCTGAACCATTATTATCCTGACGTGGAGCGGTATAAATACGTTCCGGCTGGCTTGTTCTTGCTGGTGGACTCTGGTTTACACGGTCAGGACGTGTGCTTGGCTGGGTTCTTGCAGGAGTGCTTCCTGTGCCTGGTTCTACACCATAACGCTCAGCTCTTCCACGTGATTGGATGATATTTCCACTGTTATCTCTGATAATAGAACCTGGTGCACCAATTACAGAACCCCTCTCCATTGGGGTATTGTCTCCCGCTCTTGTTGGACGGGCACGGTAAGTAGGACTTGTAAATGCCGGGCTGCTGTATATGCCACTATAATATCCCCGATTATAATTACCACGGTTGAAATTACCACCACCAAATCCATATGAATTATAGGGATTATAATAGGAATATGGACCCCAGAAACTAGAACCATAATTGTATCCATAATATCTCCATGGATTATAGCTGTAAAATCCGCTGTTAATTCCAATACCAATATTTATACCGGGTGAGCCGTAATAACTATATGGAAAGTAGGATGGACTGAAGAAGGGATCATAATTATAACCGTAGATACTGTTATAATAACTCAAGGATGGATGATATCCTCTAAATCGGTTAATACGAGATGTATAATCAGTATACCCGTAATTACTGTAGGTATCACCATATAATTCTTCTTCTGTAACGTAATCGGAGGCCTGCTTCTCTTCACGTATAACCTGCTCAGCAACAACTAATTCCTTAGCTGTTGCATTGGAATAGTAAACGTCATCTTCAGGGATTGTTGTTTGAGCAATTTTGGTGCTCATACATGAAGAAAGACCTACAGCTATACCTATAAAAGCATGCAGTGCTGAAAAATGAATGATTTTCTTTATCATGGCCGTATTATTTAAATGTTAACGCTTAATGTATAGACGAGATTGTATCACTATTGGTTGCATTTCAAAAAATTATAATACATCGTCTAGTTTTATAACTTTGCCTAAAGTTTAAATTATATAAATATACGTAATTTTTTGTCAGCTAAATACGATGAGTAAGGGTTTAACCAGTAGAGAAGAGGATTATTCACAGTGGTATAATGAATTAGTGGGAAAGGCCGATATGGCCGAACATTCTGCTGTACGTGGTTGTATGGTCATAAAACCCTATGGCTATGCGATTTGGGAAAATATGCAGGCAGCTTTAGATAAAATGTTTAAGGAAACCGGCCATAGCAATGCCTATTTTCCATTATTCATTCCTAAGTCATTTTTTTCTAAGGAGGCATCTCATGTTGAAGGTTTCGCTACTGAATGTGCTGTAGTTACTCATTACCGTTTGAAAAATGATGGTAAAGGAAACATTATTGTTGATGAGGATGCCAAACTGGAAGAGGAACTGATTGTAAGACCAACTTCCGAGACTATAATTTGGAATACCTATAAAGGATGGATACAATCATACCGGGATTTACCGATCCTGGTAAATCAGTGGGCTAATGTTGTCCGCTGGGAAATGAGAACAAGGCTTTTTCTTCGCACTGCTGAATTTCTATGGCAGGAGGGTCATACGGCCCATGCCACAGCAGAGGAAGCTATCGAAGAAACAGAGCGCATGCTGGATGTTTATGCAGATTTTGCGGAGAACTGGATGGCAGTTCCTGTAATAAGAGGAAAAAAAACAGCAAATGAACGTTTTGCAGGTGCCTTGGATACCTATTGTATTGAAGCCCTGATGCAGGATGGTAAAGCTTTACAGGCTGGTACCTCGCACTTTTTGGGGCAAAATTTTGCCAAAGCCTTTGATGTTAAGTTTACAAGTAAAGAAGGAAAATTAGATTACGTATGGGCAACATCATGGGGTGTTTCTACACGTCTGATCGGTGCCCTGATTATGGCACATTCTGATGACTCTGGCTTGGTCTTACCTCCTAAACTGGCACCAATACAGGTTGTTATCGTTCCGATCTATCGTTCGGATGAGGAACTTGAAAAAATATCTGATTTGGCTAAAACGCTTTCAAATGAACTTAAACAGAAAAACATTTCTGTTAAATATGATGACCGCGATACACTTCGTCCTGGATTTAAATTTGCTGAGTATGAAATGAAGGGTGTTCCTGTTCGTTTGGCAATAGGTGGTCGTGATCTTGAAAATGGAACAATAGAAATCGCAAGAAGAGATACCAAAGAGAAACAAACTATTTCCAGGGAAGGTATAGTTAATCATATTGAAAATTTATTAAACGACATCCAGCAGAGTATTTACAACAAAGCATTAAAATTCAGGGATGAAAATACTCGTGTGGCTAACTCATATGAGGAGTTTAAAGAACTTTTAGATACTAAAGCAGGATTTATTTCAGCTCACTGGGATGGTACTTCTGAAACTGAAAAGCGTATAAAAGATGAAACTAAGGCAACTATACGTTGTATTCCTTTGAATAATAAACTTGAAGAGGGAACCTGTATGGTGACCGGAATGCCTTCAAGCCAAAGGGTACTATTTGCCAGAGCATATTAAGAAAAGAAATGGAAGAAATAGAATCTTATGAACATGTTTTAAGGCTTCTGGAGAATAAAGCCTCAGTAAAGCAACAAATTTTTAAGACCACTTCTTCTGTTTTTAACCAGTTTAAAGTCGTGCTTCAGGAAATTTGCCTTGATATGCAGAGTGATTTTTCGAAAATAGATCAAAATGTTGAAATTAGTTATTCAGACAGGGGAGACTTTGAAGCACAGCTTAAATTTTCTGGTGATGTTCTCGTTTTATCTATGCACAGTAATGTGTTCAGTTTCCCACCTGAACACGAGATTAATAAACTAAAGTACGTTCAGGATGACCCTTCCAGAAAGTATTGCGGAATTATTCACATTCATAATTTTCTTGCAGATTCTTTGAAATATAACCGGAGCACTGATATTGGTTATTTGATAGGCAGGATATTCATAAACAGGGAAGAGCATTTCTTTGTGGACGGTCAGAGCCAGCTTGGTTTTCTTTTTAACTCATTTTGGAAAGGAAAACTAAAAAAGGAGCAAATCAGGAAGATTCTGGAACTTGCAATTATTTATTGTATGGAATTTGATCTGCTTACTCCACCTTTTGAAGCTGTAAGGCAAATTTCGCTGGAGGAAAAGCAATACATGGGCTCAAATTCAGGCTATCCTACAGGCAAACACATGGGTTATAAATTTAAACAAGAACTTAATCCAACTTTAGTTCCAGTAAATAAGATCAAATAGCCTACTTAAATTCAATTTATTCAGAACTATATCCATAGTTTTGTGATACGCTGTAATCTTTAAAAAACATCTATGAAATTCGGAACCAAAGCAATCCATGCGGGTCAGGAACCAGATCCAAGTACAGGGGCCATAATGACCCCGATCTATCAGACTTCAACTTACTGGCAAAAGTCGCCAGGCGATAATAAGGGATTTGAATATTCCAGAGGAACTAACCCAACCCGTAAAGCATTGGAATCATGCCTTGCAGCACTCGAAAACGCAAAATACGGACTGGCATTTTCAAGCGGGATGGGAGCTACAGATGCTGTAATGAAACTTTTAAGTCCGGGAGATGAAGTGATTACCGGCGATGATCTTTACGGAGGTTCTTATCGCATATTCACAAAGATCTTTTCCAATTATGGCATCAAATTTCATTTCATAAATATGAATGATGCTAATAATGTAAAGGAATATGTGAACCAAAATACCAAAATGATCTGGATTGAAACACCCACCAATCCAACTATGCAAATTGTTGATATTGAGGCTGTTTCTGCAATTGCAAGGGTAAATAATATTTTACTGGCTGTCGACAATACCTTTGCATCTCCTTATCTTCAGAATCCGATTGATCTGGGAGCCGATATCGTCATGCATTCGGTTACAAAATACCTTGGTGGCCATTCTGATGTTGTTATGGGTGCTTTAATGCTGAATGATGATGATCTGTACAAGCGACTTTGGTTTATTTATAATGCATGTGGTGCCACACCTGGTCCAATGGACAGTTTTCTTGTTTTAAGAGGGCTGAAAACCCTTCACCTTCGAATGAAAGCGCATTGTGAGAATGGTCGGCAGATCGCAGCATATTTGAAAACCCATCCAAAAGTTGATAAAATATACTGGCCGGGATTTACCGATCACCCCAACCATGATATTGCAAAAAAGCAAATGCGGGATTTTGGCGGCATGATTTCAATAACATTGAAAGGCGCTGATTTGAAGGAGACATTCAGAGTGGCTTCCTCATTTAAAGTATTTTCATTAGCTGAATCACTTGGTGGGGTTGAATCGTTGATTAATCACCCTGTTTCTATGACACATGGCTCTATTCCAAAAGCTGAGCGTGATAAGGTTGGTGTTACTGATAATCTTTTACGTTTGAGTGTGGGAGTGGAGGATATAGAGGATTTGCTTGATGATTTAAAACAAGCACTTTCCTGATACCCATATCCTGTTAGGAATAAATCAAATGGCAGAGTCCCCGTCTTCCTTTAATACTTTTCAGGACTTGAAAGATTTTCTTGATGTCAAATCCGATCAGTATAATAGGCGAGGTTTTATAGAAAATGACCCGATCTGTATTCCTCATCTGTTTACCCAAAGACAGGATATCGAAATCATGGGTTTCTGGGCATCTATTCTGGCCTGGGGGCAGAGAAAAACTATTATTAATAAGTGTAAAGAACTCATTATGCTTATGGATGGTGCTCCCTATGATTTTATTTTAAATCATCAGGAAACAGATCTGAAACGCTTTACTAATTTTAAGCACCGCACTTTTAACGATACGGATACCTTATATTTTATTGAGTTTTTTAAACAACATTATTTAAGGTCTGATACATTGGAAACAGCCTTTAATAATATAAAACCGAATATTCTCAGGGATGAATTTGTTGAAGAAAGAAATTCTTCATTAGAATATGTTGAAACTGCTTCTTCACCATGTTTGCTGGGTGAATTGAAAAATATTAAACCAGAATCTGTTACAGAAAATGCTTTAAATTCATTTAGAAATTATTTTTTCTCTTTGCCTGATTTCCCTGCCCGTACTAAAAAACATATCAGTTCTCCAGCACAAAAATCTGCGTGTAAAAGACTGAATATGTTTCTGAGATGGATGGTACGAAAAGATGATCGTGGTGTTGATTTTGGACTATGGAACAGTATCAAACCTTCAGATCTTATATGCCCTACAGATCTGCATGTTGAACGTGTTGCCAGAAAATTAAAACTAATCACCCGGAAGCAGGTTGACTGGCAAACTGCAACTGAACTTACTGAAAACCTTCGGAAATTTGATCCTCTTGATCCTGTAAAATATGATTTTGCATTATTTGGTTTAGGTGTCGAGGAGCACTTTCAAAACAGAATTATCTGAATCGGCTGATTATCTTGCCAAAATTACTCCTTGTGAGTTTTCTTTTTACGAATAATTAATTTAGGAAATTTAATAGGCTTTTTTAAAATTACTTCATCACCCAAAAGAAGTCCCCAGGGTTTGAACATTTCCGAACGGTCAAAAATTACTTTCAATATTGCAATCATCGGGAGGGCCAGGAACATACCGGTAAAACCTGCCAGAGTTCCTGAAATAAATACACCCAATATTGCAGCAAAAGCGTTTATTCTGACCTTTGAGCCTACAATTCTTGGCATTAAAATGTTATTATCAAGAAATTGAACTGCTGCAATTACACCTAAAACAATAAATACAGGTAGTATTTCCTGTGAATTTGTTAATGTAAGAAGTACTCCTATGATATTACCTATCAGTGCTCCTATGTAAGGAATCAGGTTTAATATCGCAAAGATTACACCTATTAATATTGCGTGCTTAATGCCAAAAAGAAGTAATAATCCTCCTAAAAGAACAATGATATAACTTATCTGGATCATAAGTCCGATCAGGTAGCCCTTTATTATCACTTCGGTTTCCTTCATGACTTCCTCAACTTTTTTATGTTCTGCTTTTTCAAACCATACATATACAAAGCGTATCAGAAGACCTTTATATGACAAAAATAAATAAATGTAAATGGGTACTAAGCCAATGTAAATTAAAACCGAGGTTATTGAATTAGCGGTACCGCCGAGAATTGCTCCTGCATTTGACAAAACCTTATTACTTTGCTCATCAATAAATTTAAGCTGCTCAGGAGTTGAAAAATTAGTTTTTTGATTAATCCATTCGCTCAGTTCAGCTAAATGCATAGAAATATTCTTCTTAATCATTGGAAATTCAGCAAGTAAGCTGTTGACTTGTCCGGTGAAGAACCAGATCACAAGTGCAATTAATACAGCACCTAACAAAATGGGTAAAAGTATAGCCAAAAATTCAGGAGCTTTTTTTGATCGCAGAAACCTGTAAACCGGAAGAAGGACTATGCTTAAAAAAAAAGCAAGAATGACCGGCATAATAATTTGCTGACCTAATGATAAAATTACCCCTAAGAGGCAAAGGCCCATTAATTCAATTGATCGTTTAACTGTAAGAGGTAATTCCTTCATAAATTTCTTAACAAAAAATTTTATTGCAATTTTTAGGCCATTATAATCATAGAGTATCAATAAATTGTACAATGATCTTTACTCTGCAGTTATAAATACTTGAACCTTAGGTTTTTGCCTGATTTTCAGTCTGGCATATTATATCCTTTTTTATAAATATAATTAATAAGCCCAAAATCCTAAAAAGCAATCTCAATTTCATTTGGATTTGTTTAATCTTATGCTATTTTTGCAATGCATTAGGTTTCCGAAATCATAATCGGAATTAAAAGGGAACCGGGTTAGAATCCCGGACAGTCCCGCTGCTGTGTTCTCCATAACGGAATCCAAAAATAAGCCACTTTTCGTCACAGACGGATGGGAAGGCTGGATAAACCGGGAGTAAGTCAGAAGACCTGCCTCTGCAATATAATTCATAGCTTTCGGGGATTGAAGCTTGGAGAGGACTATTCGTAAGGATGGATCCATTTCTGGTATTCCTTCATTCTGTTTGCTGTGGGACAAAAACTCACAACAAAATGAAAACAAAAAAAATTTACGTTGGTGTAAGTCTGGGACTTGCACAACTGGTATTGCTAAATAGCAATGCCCAGGCACAGGAAAGACCTGCGTCAAATCTTGATGAAGTGGTTGTAGTGGCCAGTCGTTCACCCAAAAGATTATCGGAAATAGGAAAGGTGGTTCGGGTAATCACTGCTGAAACTATTTCCAAAAGTCAGGGCAGAACTTTGCCCGAATTGTTAAACAATGTGGCGGGCTTAACAATAGGAGGGAATGGTGGCAATCCAGCTGATATTAAAGCAGTATATCTTCGTGGGGCTAGTGCTGCGAATACCTTGATACTGATCGATGGTATTCCTGTCAATGATGCATCAGAAATATCTGGAGAATACAATATTTCATCCATTGCAATTGAAAATATCGAGCGTATAGAAATTTTAAAGGGAGGGAATTCTACTTTATATGGTTCTGACGCAGTGGCTGGCGTTATTAATGTGATCACCAGAAAAGGCAGCGGCAAATTAGCCGCAAATCTGCTGGCTACAGCTGGAAGTTACGGGACTTATAAACAGGTTTTGGGTTTGAGCGGACAAATTGAAAACACTACTTTAACATTCAATGCCTCAAATCTGGATTCTGAGAATTTCTCTTCTGCACTGCCTGCTAATGCTGAATCAGGCTTTGACAAGGATGGATTCCATCAAAAATCGATGGTGTTTAACATGGGACAGCAGGTTAGCAAAAATTTTCTACTAAGAGGAAACTTTCAGGCTAACAATAATGCAGCCGACCTTGATAACGGTGCATTTGCTGATGCAAAGGACTATACTTATAGTAAATCTTCATTTCTTGCAGGAATTGGTGGAAAACTGGATTTAAATAATGCCGTTATCAATTTCAATCTAAGCCAAAATAACCTAAGAAATAAGTATGATAATCAGGGTTCAATAACAAATAATGCCGGCAATATTACTCATATGGAAAGTAACCTTAACTATACTTTCAATAGTTTTATTGATGTGGCAAGTGGTATTTCATACAGAAATCTAAGTACCGATCAGAGAAATCCATATAGTTCAAGATTATTTGCAGATAATAATATAAAAAGTCTGTTCACCTCTCTTTTTATTAAATCAAAAATGGGTTTCCAGGCTGAGATTGGTGGGCGATTTAATGATCATAGTGAATACGGCAGTAACTTTACCTATACTCTAAATCCATCCTATCTGATTGCAGGCCGTTATAAATTTTATGCCAACCTTTCATCTGCTTACAGAGTACCATCCCTATATCAGTTGTTCTCAGAATACGGAAATTTAGCACTCAGTCCCGAAACATCCCGAACCTATGAAGCAGGATTTGATCTGAATTTTATGCCGCAAATAAATCTCTCCCTTTCTTATTTTAAGAGGGATATTGAAAATGTAATTGATTTTGGTCAGGTTTCCTCTGGTAAATTTGGGTATATAAATCAAAATAAGCAGAATGATAAGGGCTATGAAGTTGAACTAAGCTATAAAACTAATGGATTACTGAATCTGAATGCATTCTATGCTTATGTTAATGGCGATGTCACTACTCCGGCAGGCACATCATTTAATCTCTTCAGAAGACCAAAGAATTCTTTCGGACTGAATGCGGGTCTTGATATAAGTAAATCCTTTAGCTTTAATCTGATTTATAAGTTTACCGGGGACCGCAGAGACAAATATTTTGATGGTAAGACTTTCAAAACGGTGGAAGCTGAGCTCAGTTCATTTAATGTGCTGGATGTTTATGCTCAATACAAGGCTTCAACCAAACTTAGCTTGTTTACAGATGTTAAGAATGTGCTGGATGAAAATTATGTCGAATTTGCAGGTTATCAAACAAAAGGGATTAATTTTAATGCTGGCTTTAAGTTAGATATCCGATAAGTTTCAAAACCAAATAATAAATGGCGATGGATGTGAATTCATCGCTATTTTTGTTTTAAGAAAGATAACTCATGAAGAAGGCGGTTCTATTCTGGAGTGCAGGCAAGGATTCAGCAATGGCATTGCACCGGCTTAAACAAGATCCGGAATTCGAAATTATGGGACTTCTAACCACTTTAAATAGTGATTTCAAGAGAATTTCGATGCACGGAATAGCTGAAAATATACTTGAAAGACAAGTTAAACAACTAGGATTTCCGCTTACTAAAATGTGGGTTTCAGATCATCCTGATAACAATTCGTATGAAGAAGCATTTCTAAGTACATGTTCTCATTTGGTAGAGATTGGGGTAGAATTCCTCGTATTTGGGGATATTTTTCTTGAAGATATTCGGGAATACCGGGAGAATTTGGCATCAAAGGCTGGCTTAAGTACATTTTTTCCTTTATGGAAGAATTCTGCTTCCGATCTGGAAAAAGAATTTTCTGATGGAGGTTTTGAAGCTATAACCTGTTGTGTTCAATCGGATAAATTGGGTAAGGATTGGATTGGGATACAACTTAATTCCGATTTCTTTAGTCGTTTACCGCAGGGTATTGATCCCTTTGGAGAAAATGGGGAATTCCATACTTTTTGTTATAATGGGCCGATTTTTAAAAATTCTGTAATTTATGAAACCGGAGAAGTCGTTTTTAAACCCTTGCAAATTAATCATACAAACGGGGCAGTGGATGCAGGATATTTTTACCAGGATATCACCTGATATAAATTACCAAATATTTTATCCCGTAAATAGAGTATACGAGAATTAATACAAACAGATGAAAAGAGTTGTTGTCATTACAGGTGCCGGTATATCTGCTGAAAGCGGCTTGAATACTTTCAGAGATTCTGGCGGACTTTGGGAGGGGTACAATGTGTATGATGTTGCTACTCCGGAAGCATGGAAGCGGAATCCTGGTTTGGTACAAAATTTTTATAATGAACGTCGTAAATCTGTTCTTGAAGCTGAACCCAATGCCGCACATTATGCTCTGGTAAAACTGGAAGAAAAGTATGATGTAACCATTATTACACAAAATATTGATGATCTGCATGAGCGTGCAGGATCTTCCAAAATTATTCATTTACATGGCCTGATCACAAAATCTCAGTCGGATAGAAATCCTAATCTGACCTATGATATCTCTGGTTCGGAATTGAAAATGGGCGAATTATGTGAATTAGGCTCACAGCTCAGGCCACATGTCGTCTGGTTTGGAGAAGCAGTTCCGATGATAGAAAAAGCTGCTAAACAATGTTATGACACTGATATAGTCCTGGTAATTGGGACCTCACTACAGGTGTACCCGGCAGCAGGACTCATTGATCTGGTTCCTGCTAATGCTCTGAAATTCCTGGTAGATCCCAGGGCATTGGATATATCTTCAAAAAATTTAGAAATGATTCCAGAAAAATCCGGTACTGCAGTTCCTTTACTGGTAGAGCGTTTATTATCAATGGATTGATCCTTGAAATAATCTCCTCCTTATTGCGCCATATGAGCGAAGAAAGTATTCTATCTTTTAGTCTTATTTTAACATCTTGGCATTTAATTGAGGGATATAGTTTAGAAGTTATCTGGAAGATTAAAATTATATTTACTTAAATAGTCGGTATAAACCAATAAACAATAATATCTAAATTAGAATGAATCAAAACTCGAGAAGGAATTTTTTGAAAAAATCTGCATTAACTGCCGGGCTTACAACTTTAGGCAATATTGGTTTTGCTGAAACAGTAGAAAGTGATCGTCCTTCATACACTAATTTAAACTCAGCCGGTAAACTTCCACGGGAGGTTTGGATTGCAAGTTTTTCACAGGAAAGACTATCTGCTGATACACCGGATGATATGGTCAAAAGAGTGATTGAATCATTAAAGGGAATCGAACCCTTTAGCCCTGATGTGGTATGCCTGCCTGAATGTTTCTACATTGCTAATACTAAAATGGATGGGAAGCTCACTGTAGAACAAAGGATAAGTAAATCAGAAGAAGTTCTAAATCAATTCTCTGATTTCTCTAAAAAATACAATTGCTACACTATTTGTGCTGTTGATACTCCTGCAGTTCATGGAATGTTTTATATTTCTGCTATTGTTATTGACAGGCAGGGGAAACGTATCGGAGCCTATCATAAAATTCATCCCACTGAAGGTGAAATAAAAAGTGGAGTTATGCCCGGACCTTTATTTCAACCAGTTATTCAAACGGATTTCGGGAAAATCGGGGTTCAGATTTGCTTTGATTCTTTATGGGATCTTGGATGGGAGATGTACCGGAAGCAGGGTGCCGAGATTATTTTCTTCCCTTCAGCATTTTCAGCAGGGCAAATGATAAACTCACTGGCATGGAAGCATAAGTGTGTGGTAGTTTCCAGTACCAGAAAAGGAACCAGTAAAATATGTGATATTGCCGGTGAGGAATTGGCGAAAACGGGTTTTTGGAATCCTCAACTTTGTTGGGCTCCTGTTAATTTGGAAAAAGCTTTCCTGCATCTCTGGCCATTTGTTCAACATTTTCCTGCAATCCAAAAAAAATATGGACGTAAGGTGGATATAAAAGTCTTTCATGAGGAAGAATGGGCGATTATAGAAAGTTTATCTCCTGAAATCCGGGTGAAGGATATTTTAAAAGAATTTAATCTTAAAACTCATGAAGAGGTTACTGCTGAAGGTGAAAGGGCACAAATAGAAGCCCGTAGAAAATATGCTTCCTAAATCGAAACTGAGCTACTGAAAAACATAATACCCGCATTACAACACATGCATTAATCAAATCGAATATTACTGGCCAGGATGAGAAATGTTTCTGATCGGAATTTCCTCGCCTATGTTCTGATTTTCTGCTCTAAACTTTTGACAGTACAGGATACCTTTTGGATAAGAGGTAGAAACATCCAAACAGGACTGATGAAAATACCAAATTGCCAATTAACATATTTCTGAAGAATGGGAGACCTGCAGCATAAGAACTCAGGATTCCAGAAATATTGTGTGGGTACATAGTAGCAGGATATAAAAACGCAAAATTAGTAATCAAAAAGAATACAGATGCACTTATGAATGAGGCTAAAATTACATTAGTTGTGTTAACCTTATTTCTAATCATGAAGCCGCATGCTACCATTGCAATAAAGCCCGTATAAACTGCAAGACTAAATCCATTTCCTATGAAGATGTCAGATACAGCCATTGCCGCTATTGGTATGATGAATGCCATTCGTTTATCACTGAACTGAGCGCCACTAAATATCGCCAAAGCTCCAACTGCTGTAAAGTTCCAGATATGAGGAATTAAATAGGGTAAAGCTCTGCTTAAAGCGGCAGCAATGACAAGAAGTGTTAAAACTATAAAACGGGTTGTGTTGATATGTTTCATAATTCAAAAATAGGAAAAATAATCTTAGGTTTTAAAATGTATTGAAATATATGAAAAATGCCAAACCTCCCAGATATTTGGCACTTTTATACAATAAAATATTATTCTGTTATGTTATATAATTTATTGTATTTCAATTATTTATAATAACTATATTAAGTATTATCTTACATAAGATTAAAATTACTCAGGAATAATTGTAATTATATCCAAATATAATTTTGTTTAATCATTTAATATGCTGTAATTCAGGTACTTAATTCGAATTAATATCATATCTTTTGTATGCCTGAACGAAATCTATCCTCATTTGATTAAAGCGTTCAGCTGCTGATTTTATGAATTCTGAATCCAGTAACTGAAATACTCCATTCACTCCTTCCGGAATGTCGGCTTCTGATATTTTATAGATCTGTTCAAATGTCCCCTTCTCCAGTTTTATGATATACTTTTGATTCATGGAGAATATGGTGATTTTACAATCAGGATGTGGTAACTCGGCAATGACTCTCATGCTTTAGCTTTTGATATAACTTCTTGAATTTCTTTGATGGGATCTATGCCTTTATTAGTTCCAGTTCCTGAAAGTAAACGGAATCTGGCAAAAAGTTCTTCACTATACCAGTTAAGTTTCCTCGTTTTTCTGATCACTTCAGCATGCTCAGCAGAGCCATAAGCGAATGCTTTCATACTTTCCATATTTCGCCAGATCGAAAGAGTAGCTTGTCTGATAAAAGGTGCTTCACCTATTCCAACAGAAGTTATGTATCCGGGAGCTTTCGACATTATTTCTGCAACCGGATCTACATTGGTCCAGAACTGGGTTAATTTATTTAAACGGATCGTAGCTCTGGTAAGTACTGCAACCGGCCCATTGTAATTTAGCTCATAATTATCCATCCTAAATGGGTCTTTACCATCCCATTTACCATGGCTTGCTAAAGGAACACTTAAAAGGGTCCATTGTTCTATTGTAAATTTCTTCCACCACCATGCTATGAATGAATTTTCTTTAAATCTGTTAAAGTCCTCCTCTGAAGACCATACTGCCAGTAAGGCCCATTGCTGCAAGTCGGGTTGGAGATCAAATGAGCCGTTTCTGCCACATCCCATCAATTTCCAGAAAGTACATTTTTTATTTAATGATAGTGGGATACGATGAATAGCCATCGCAAGAATTGCGAGTGGAATGAATAATGGTCTGTACCTTACAATACTTATTGAAACTAACATGAGCTCTTAACGATTTCTTTTGCAGGTCTCAAAGGTAATTTATCCAAATGTATTCTTCAGCTCATAAAAAAGAAATTCTTCCCTTACAAAGGAAGAATTTCTTTAAAAGAGATCAGTATTTTTAGTCACGGTCATTTCCTTTGCCACGGCCTTTTTGATTCATTTGGCCATCATATCGACCATCATGATTTCTATCATCATTGTCACCATAACGTCTGTCACTATGATCTTCATCACGTCTGTCACGCTCGTATCGGGGATCATAATTATTATTATATTTTTTTCTTTGTCCCGGAGGCATTCCATGCGGATGTTGTTTTCTATTTTGATTATTCTGACGTGTGTATACCCTTACACGCTCATTTCTCAATTCATAATGTCCGGGTACTCTTCGGCTCCCAATGCCAAATATTCCGGCAGTTCTATATTCTGGAATCCAAACCCGTCTCTCACGCATTTCATAATGGTATTCGCCACGATCATCACTATAAATATTCTGATCATTTTGACCCCAAACTGTCTGTCCCTGTCGGTATTGAGCCTGTGTGTAGGTAGTCCCCAATGCTGCAAAGAGGATTACCAGGATAATTAGTTTTTTCATAGCTATTTATTTTTAGTTCTTATTAAAGGGATAAATCTTAGTATATTATATTACCAAAAAATTAATATGCAGTTCTATATTTTGATTTTATCCGATATTTCAATACAAAGTTTGTTTATGAACATGAAGTTATCATGAAGATAAATTATTAAATATTGCTGAATCTTAATTCAATTGTAATTTTGCAGAATGGCTGAAGATTTAAAAATTGTATTAGGTAGCAAAGAGAAAAAATACCTTTCATTATTGCCACAGATCTCCGCTTTGCTGGAAGGTGAGCCTGATGAGATTGCTAATATGGCAAATGTATGTGCTGCCTTGAAAGAACAATTTAACTTTTTTTGGGTTGGTTTTTATATGGTAAAAGATGAGGAACTGGTCTTAGGGCCCTTTCAGGGACCGGTTGCCTGTACCCGGATTAAAAAGGGAATGGGGGTTTGTGGTGCGTCATGGGCGCAGAATCAAACTTTGATTGTTCCTGATGTTGATGCATTTCCTGGACATATCGCTTGCAGTTCTGCTTCAAAGTCTGAAATTGTGATACCATTAATAAAAAATCAAAGGGTAATCGGTGTTTTGGATGTTGATAGCGCTGAATTAAATAGTTTTGATGATACTGATGGAGTATATCTTGCTCAGATTATTGGACTTATTGAATTTAATTCCTGAATTAAATTTAAATAATCAGGACTTTTGTATTGAATTAAAACCGTTTTCTAAAAATATCTTATTAATCAAAAACATCATGAAAACAAGATTATTGGCCATATTGAATTTGATAACTCTTGGTTTTCAATTATTGATGTCATATCTGATTCAGGTTAAATCACTTTCTACGCAGGATGTAGGTCAGGTTTCGGCAAAATATGATACTGTTTTCGCTCCGGCTGGGTTAACCTTTACTATATGGGGACTCATTTATATTGCATTGAGTGCATTTTGTGTATTCCATCTCTATAAAGCATTTGCGAAAACTTCAAGCTGCCAAACCAATCAGGATACTCAGAATATTGGGTGGTTATTTGCCCTGAACAATATCGCTACAGGACTATGGTTGATTGCCTGGGTAAATGAACAATTATTAGTATCTGTTGGTTTGATATTGATACAGCTTTTTACATTGATTAGAATCAGTATTAAAGCCCATATTTCCAATCCTGATCGTCCAGTTCAGACTAAGATATTTACACAATTCCCTCTGAGTATTTACTTTGCATGGATCTGTATTGCAAGTATTGCCAATATCAGTGCCTGGTTAAATTCAACAGGTTGGAATGCTATGGGTATTTCTGAAAGCTATTGGGTTATTATCCTTATAGGAGTAGCTTCTCTTCTTTCCTTGTTTATCATTCTGGTCAGGAGGAATACACCTTTCGGATTTGTTGTTCTATGGGCATTATATGGTATCATTTTGAAAAGAAAACAGGTAGATGAACAATTGTATGAAGATGTTATTAATGCTGCTTATGCAGCCTTTGTAATAATTCTGGTTGCATTGATCATCAGAATATTTAAGAAGTACGGGCCGCAAGCATCTGTTAATTATTAAATTCTTTGCTTTTTATTGCATTTGATCCTGCTTACATCCATCCCTTGCCAGAAGGGCATCGCTTCCCGATGCTTAAGTATGAACTAATACCTGAACAACTTCTGCATGAAGGTTTGATCAGCAAAGAATCGTTGTTTTCACCCGGGAAGCTGGATGAAGAGATTATTTTACTAAGCCATGATCAGAATTACTGGGAAAGACTTAGGGATTTAAAGCTAAGTGATGCTGAAATCCGCAGATCAGGCTTTCCATTGTCTGCAAATTTAATTGATCGGGAAATCAGAATTGCCCGAGGAACCCTTGATGGGAGTATTCATGCATTGGAGCATGGAATCGCATTTAATGTCGCTGGAGGTACCCATCATGCGGGATCAAATTGGGCTGAAGGTTTTTGTCTGTTAAATGATCAGGCTATTGCTGCTAACTATTTATTGAGTAAATGTTTAGCTGAACGGATATTGATAATTGATTTAGATGTCCATCAGGGAAATGGCACAGCCCAGATATTTGGTAATGAGGCGAGGGTTTTTACATTTTCGATGCATGCTGAAAAGAACTTTCCATTTAGAAAAGAGCAGTCTGATTTGGATATTGGTTTAACTGATGGGACTAGTGATTCAGAATACTTAAACCTGCTTAGATATCACCTAAAATTTGTAATTGAATCGTTTAAACCTGATTTTATTTTCTACCAGGCCGGGGTAGATGTTCTTTCGACAGACAAATTGGGTAAGCTTGATCTTTCAATAGCCGGATGTAAACAAAGGGACGAGTTTGTTCTGGGTTACTGTCGAAGTTTAGGCCTACCGGTACAAATAAGCATGGGTGGTGGCTATTCACCCAGAATTTCAGATATAGTTGAAGCACACTGTAATACCTATCGAATTGCCCGTGATCTCTACTTTTAAACTATTATTTTCTATATTTTACAAATCTATGATGACCTAAAATGCTGATTTTCAATAAATTTAGTGTAAATTTGTACTATGGAAAAGCAACATTTTACACGTTACAGGTTTATTGATACAAGAACAGGCGATTTGATCAGATATATGAACATTAATGATCGTCTTGAAGATCATACTGACAGGTTGAAAAAAATGCAATCTCAGATATATAATGAAATCAAAATTCCGGTGGCATCGATTTTATTTGAGCTTGCCGAACCAGCTTCTTAGAACAATAATGGAATCTGGTAAATAGAAGTCCAGCTGAAACCAGTAAGCCAAGGGTTAGGCCATACCAGATTCCATTTGCTCCCCATCCTAATTTAATGCCTAAATAGTATCCTGTAGGAATTCCAATAACCCAATACGCTACGAAGGTAATTAATGTAGGTATATTCACATCGCCTATCCCTCTTAGTATTCCTAATCCAACAATCTGCGCCCCATCAAATAACTGAAAGAAAGCTGCAATTATAAGTAGTTGTGCAGCAATACTTATAACAGCCTTATCTGATGTGTAAATCCAGGGTAAATATTCATTGAGCCCTGCAAATAAAATGGCCGATATTGCCATAAAGACCAATACAATATGATAACTTGAGATTGCCGATAGTCTGAGATTCAGGAAATCCTCTTTCCCGAAATTATTGCCTGTTTTAATTGTTGCTGCAGCCGAAATGCCACTCGCCATCATATATGTTATCGCTGCCAGATTGATTGCTACTAAATGTGCTGCCTGTTCTACTGCGCCAATACTACCGATAAATATCGCCGAAACACTGAATGCAGTTACCTCAAATGTATATTGAAGTGCCACCGGAGTACCAATTTTAAGAATCTTCAAAGATCTTAACTGATCAATTGATTGGTAACTAAATGATTTCAGATAATCCTTGAAATACTTGGATCTTAGGACATATATACACATGACAACAGCCATGATAGTCCTGTCAATAAGTGTACTCCAGCCAACGCCGTTAACACCCATAGGTTGAATACCAAATAAACCTTTAACAAAAATGATTCCCAGACAGACATTGATAAGGTTTCCCCACAAGGAGATCATCATTGCCTGCTTGGTAAATCCGAGTCCTTCGGCAAATTGTTTGAATGTCATAAAGATCATCAGGGGAACAATTGAGAAGCCCAGTAAACCCAGATAGGGTTTTGCCTGAGCTACAACCTCAGGGTCCTGATCCATTCTGTCTATAAAATGAAGGGAGCCATAATAGATGAGCAGGTAAAGAAGAATTCCAATTATTGCATTGATTAATAAACTGTTTGCAAGAAGCTTCCCGCATTCCTGCTTATTAGTTTTTCCGCTTTCCTGTGCAATCAGTGGCGTGAGTCCATAGGAAATACCCATGCCTATAACCAAGGCTATAATAAAGATACTATTGACCAATGAGACTGCAGCCAAAGGAATCGTACCTGCAAAATGTCCCACAATTATACTATCAGCAGTATGAACAAGAGTATGCCCCAGCTGGGAAATAACTACAGGAATTGCAAGGGTAAGATTGCTTTGATAATGAGATTTATATTTAAAGTAAATACGTTTCAAGAGTAATTTTTATGATATTTAAATATCTGTAAAACAGTTATTTAGACTAGTTTATATTAAGAAGCAGTATAGTACTCTTCTTTTTCTGTGGTATGAAGTCTGATTACACCTGAAAGTACCAGGTTCACCAAAATTCGATGTGTTCTTCGCCTTGAAAGGTTGAGCATCTGGCTGTATTCACGGGAAGTGATTCGATCATGTTCATTAAGATACTCAAGGAGTGCTTTTTCTTTGGAAGTATACTCAAGGAAAACACCATGTTCATTATTTTCGCGTTTCAAAACATCAATTACAATTTTACTGGCCAGAACGCTTTTATCTTTTACCCGGATGTAGACCCACCATTTTTTATCTTCACCAAGTGCATAATGAGGCTTCATTTCACTCTTATTTATTTCTGCTACAAGAACTGTCTTATCATCAAGATATACTTCTTCAAATTTTGGTTCGAGCGCTGGTTTACAATAAAAATGAGCTGCACGTGTGATCATATATTTCTCTTCATCTTCTGACTTAACACCACTTATTGTCCCATCATCAGAAACTCCTACCAATAGTCTCCCACCTTTATTGTTTGCAAATGAAACCATTGTTTTAGCAATTTTTTCGCAGCTGGTTATCTTTTTTTTGAAATCCTGCGTAACGCCTTCTCCCTCCAAAATTAGTCTCCTGATGTTCATGATCAATAATCTTTAGTAGGCAATTGTTTGCTCTTCACCTTTAAACAGGTTACGTATATATACTTCATTGATCACTGTAGCACAAAGTACACCCTCTGAATTGAAAACATTCATTGGATATGCTTTAATAAATTTCCCCTCAGTTCCCAATATTGTTTCAGCTTCCTTAATTTGCTCCTCACTGAGTGAAATTGAAAAATTAAGATTTGTTGCTCCAGGTTTCAAATATCGAATCTCTGCGCTTTTGAGCCAAACCCTGCATTTCATGCCTCTTCTTTGCAGTATCTGATCAAATAGCAGGGCAAAGAAAGGGTCTGTTGCACTAAATATGGTACCCCCAAAAATGGTTCTATTGTAATTGATATTCAAAAAGCTTTTAGAAATCTTTACATGAACTCCTGTAAAGCCCTTTTCAAACTTAATTACCCAGATTCTTTGAAAAAATAGCGGGGGATAAAAACGCATTGCCCATTTGAGCATGTTTTCTGATATAACCATCCTTGCAAATATCCGCAAATTGACTTGATATTAAAAAATATCGCTGAGATCATATTGCTTAAATTGAATCTGGCTCTAGTTTTGGTTTTTCAATTTTGTTTGTAGATTGTGAGATAAAATAAATCATATGGATCAGGATGTTGTAAATAAGAAAAATGTTAAATTAATTATTATCGTAGCTGCATTAGGCTATTTTGTTGACATATATGATCTGATCCTCTTTTCTGTTATCCGGATTAAAAGTTTGAAAGGACTTGGAGTTTCTAACGGCGATTTGCTGGACGTTGGTACCATGCTGATTAACAGCCAGATGTTTGGAATGTTAATTGGAGGAATTCTTTGGGGTGTATTGGGTGATAAAAAAGGACGATTGAGTGTGCTTTTTGGATCAATATTATTGTATTCTGCAGCAAATCTTGCCAATGGTTTTGTTACTACGGTTGAACAATATGCAATCATTCGTTTTATTGCAGGAATCGGCCTAGCCGGAGAATTGGGAGCAGGCATAACTCTTGTTACTGAAACAATGAGTAAAGAGAATCGGGGATATGGAACAATGATCGTAGCAGGGGTAGGGCTCATGGGCGCAGTTGCTGCAGCGATAGTTGGAGAAAATTATGCATGGGAGACTTCTTATATTATAGGAGGAGTCATGGGACTGCTTTTACTTGGTATGCGTGTAGGTTTGGCAGAATCAGGGATGTTTAAAAATTTAAAGAATGATGGCGTGAGCAGGGGAAATATCTTTATGCTATTCTCAGATGGAAAACGATTTAAAAAGTATCTGAGTTGTATATTAATTGGAATTCCGCTCTGGTTTGTAGTTGGAGTGCTGGTTACATTCTCGCCCGAATTCGGTAAAGAATTAAATGCCACTGAACCACTTTCTGCCGGAACCGGTATCATGTACTGCTACATTGGTATTGCAATCGGTGATATCGTTGCCGGTTTTATGAGTCAAATGTGGCGTTCAAGAAAAAAAGTCATGCTTGTTTTTTTGTTGCTAACAGGGCTTAGCATTGTTGTTTACCTGAATGCAGAAGGAATGAATTCGCAACAGTTTATATGGCTTGTTTTGTTCCTTGGTTTTTCCTCGGGATATTGGGCAACCTTTGTTACGATTGCATCAGAACAGTTTGGAACAAATCTCAGAGCTACAGTAACTACTACGGTGCCAAATTTTGTAAGAGGGTCTCTCGTACTTGCAACGCTCTCATTTACAGCTTTAAAAGGTAGTTTGGGGATCATTAATAGTGCCTTAGTCGTGGGATTTGTATCTCTGGCTATAGCGTTAATAGCTTTGTATCAACTTAAGGAAACCTTTGGTAAGGATTTGGACTATCTTGAAATAAGCTGATCTGATTAAGTATGTTGAGAATTGCTTTCCTTATCTAATTAAAAAAACATCATTTTTGAAGAATGATTACGAAAGATAAGATAGCGGAAGCTTATCAGATTATTCAGGATGAAATATGTGCCGGACTTGAACTCGCTGATGGTACCGCTAAATTTCAGGAGGAGATATGGGAAAGGGAGGGAGGTGGAGGTGGTCGCACCCGGATAATTCAAGGTGGAAGCATCATTGAAAAGGGCGGTGTAAATTTTTCTGCCGTTTATGGAAAACTTCCTGAAAATATTAAGAAAGCGCTGGGAGTAGTTGAGGATCAGTTTTTTGCTACAGGAGTGTCAATTGTCATTCATCCCAATAATCCATGGGTACCAATAATTCATATGAATATCCGGTATTTCGAAATGACAGTCGAATCAGGAAAAGATTTGAGATGGTTTGGAGGTGGAATTGATCTTACTCCGCACTATGTAATTGAAGGAGATGCGCAATTATTTCATACTTCCCTCAAACAAACCTGCGACCGGTTTCAGTCTGAATTTTACTCCAAGTTCAAAAAGTGGGCTGATGATTATTTTTACATAAAGCATCGGGAGGAAACCAGAGGTGTTGGAGGAATATTTTATGATCGTTTAAGTCCTGAAACCACAGGTCTTGAATGGTATAATATTTTCGAATTTTCGAAGGCCGTTGGAAGAATCTTCTTGCCAGTATATACTGAACTTATACAAAGAAACAGATACACATCATTTACCGAAGAACAAAAACTGTGGCAGTTCCAGCGCCGGAGCAGATATGTAGAGTTTAATCTGGTTTATGATGCCGGTACAAAATTCGGCCTAGAAACGAATGGCAGAATTGAATCGATATTGATGAGCCTGCCTCCACAGGCTAATTGGGTCTATGATTTTACTGCAAAAGAGGGTTCTGAGGAAGAAAAAACTCTGCAAATGCTAAAAAAGGACATAAATTGGGTTTCCTGATAAAATGAGAACAATGAAAAAACTATTTAATATTTCATCTGCTTTGTTGTGTATGGTTCTGATCTCGTCCTGCAGTTCTAGTCCTTTAAAGGGTGCATGGGCATATGATGGTGGTATTTATAATGGCAGATCCCAGAAAGCTTCTGCTGAATTTCAGATGCAAAGAACCTATTCTGCAGATACATATGAAGCTTTTATGCTGGAAGGGAATAATCCTCCTGAATTGTATAATTCAGGAATTTATGAAATAAAGGGTGATAGTATTCTTATTACCAGTAAGTTTAGTAGTCGTCCTTCTCAAAATACCGATGTAAGGATTGGATATAAATTTGCTGTAGATAAAAACAAATTAACCATAAATGGTGTTTTACCAAATGGTATGATTGTCGAAGAATACTGGAAAAAAATTAAGTAGTCCTATTTTTTCAGTCAGGCAAGTCAATTTCATTTAATTGTAATATTGCTGTTCAAAATTATTCTGTTTAAATTTTTTGTTATAAATTTAAACAATGAATTTATTTTCAATTTCTCAGTTAGCTCAATTTTCAGGAATCAAGCCCCATACGATCAGAATATGGGAGCAGAGGTATAATGCATTGAAGCCTGAACGTTCTGAGGGAAATACAAGATATTATGACGATAAGCAGTTAAGACGTCTGCTTAATATCGTTAGTTTAATGGAACAGGGGCATAAAGTTTCCTATTTATGTTCTATGACTGATGATGACTTATTCTCAATGATCTATGAATCCGGACAAAGGCATTCAAGTGAAACTACGGAATACTATATAAGTCAGCTTATTGCAGCAGGAATTTCTTTTGATTCAGGCCATTTTGAGCATATTCTTTCATTAAGTTTCTCAGCAAACGGAATAAGGGATACCTATAAATTAGTAATTTATCCCTTAATGAACCGGATTGGTTTGTTATGGGCGAGTGATATGCTGCCAACTACCAGTGAACACTTCATAAGTAATATATTTCATCAAAAATTATCAGCAGCAATCGACTCCTTGCCCTTAGCTGATTCAACTCAGAAATCATGGTTGCTTTTACTGCCAGAAAATGAATTTCATGAATTACCTTTACTATATGCTAATTTTTTAATCAGGCTGTCAGGCCAAAAAGTGATTTATTTGGGTAGTAATGTCCCAGTTAAATCATTAAGATCGGCTATTATGGAGACCAAACCCGATTTTTTATTGATGTTTCTGATTCATTTTGATTTGCCTGATCAGATTCAAAAAGATCTAGAGGGCATAAATGATTACTTTACAGGTGATAAAATTTACCTTGCTGGTAATCATAAATTAATTTCTAACATAAAATATCCCCGGAATGCAGAGTACTTGCAATCCGTTGAGGATATTGAAAAAATACTTGGTTTAAGTGAATTATTAAGCAATAATTTAAAAAGATAATGTCAAAAATTATTGTAATCGGATCAGGTTTTTCGGGTTTAAGCGCAGCTTCATATTTAGCAGCGGCAGGTCATGAAGTGCATGTTTACGAAAAAAATTCCGGGCCAGGTGGTCGGGCAAGGCAGTTAGTTGAAAATGGTTATGTTTTTGACATGGGTCCGAGCTGGTACTGGATGCCCGATGTATTTGAAAAATTTTTCTCGGATTTTGGTTATAAGGTTTCTGACTTCTATAAGCTGAAGCTTCTAAACCCTTCTTTTGATATTGTATTTCCTGAATCTGAGATCATGAGAGTTCCTGAAAACTATCAAGAGCTCTCTCAAATGTTTGAGTCTATAGAAAATGGTAGTGCTCTGCAGCTTGATAAGTTCATGAATGAGGCCCAATTTAAATACGACACAGGTATGGGCAGTCTGGTTTACAAACCTGGATTATCTTTGATGGAATTTGCAGACCTTGACCTTATGAAAGGTACTTTGCGCCTTCAGGTCTTTAGTTCATTCCGAAAACATGTCCGTAAGTTCTTCAAAGATCCAAGATTGATTGCCTTGATGGAATTTCCGGTTCTTTTTCTTGGTGCTATGCCACAGGATACCCCTGCATTATATAGTTTAATGAATTATGCAGGTCTTAAGTTAGGTACCTGGTATCCTGACGGGGGATTTGGAAAAGTAATTGATGGTTTTCAGGAGGTTGCCAAACGTAATGGTGCAAGCATTCATTTGAATTCGCCCGTTGAAAAAATCATTGTTGAAAATAATTTGGCAAAGGGAATTATAGTAAAGGGTAACAGGATAAATTGTGATGCGATAATTGCCTCAGCTGATTACCACCATGTGGAAAGTAAGTTACTGGAAGAGAAATACAGGAATTACGATGAAAGCTATTGGAAAAAGAAGGTTTTCGCTCCATCATGCCTAATTTTCTACCTGGGATTAAATAAGAAGATTGAAAAACTTAGTCATCACACTCTTTTCTTTGATGAAGATCTGGAACAACATGCTATTGAGATTTATAAAAAACCGCAATGGCCTGCAAAACCACTTTTTTATGTCTGTTGCCCTTCAAAATCGGATGACAATATTGCACCTGAAGGCAATGAGAATTTGTTTCTTTTGATGCCACTTGCTCCTGGACTTACAGACACGGAAGTGCTTCGCGAAAAATATTTTAATTTAATGATCACACGATTGAACAAACATATTCAGGAAGATATTAGTACTGCCATAAATTACAAGAAATCTTATTGTGCCAGCGATTTTATAATTGATTATAATGCATACAAAGGAAATGCCTACGGATTGGCAAATACCTTATTGCAAACTGCAAATCTTAAACCCAGCATCAGAAATAAGAAGGTGAAAAATCTTTTTTATACCGGGCAGCTTACAGTACCTGGTCCGGGAGTACCGCCATCAATTATTTCGGGTAAAGTGGCTGCCGGACAGATGATTAAACATTTAAATCAAAAGTAGATGAAAATTCTTTTTGATAATCTTTCTTTACAAGTCAGTAAAATGACCACTCGGGCCTATAGCACAAGCTTCTCATTAGGGATTTATTGTCTGAATAACAATCTGAGAGATGCTGTGTATTCCATTTATGGATTTGTACGTCTTGCGGATGAGATCGTTGACAGCTTTGAGGGTTATGATAAGAAGCAACTTCTTGCAAAGTTCAAGATCGAAACTTATGAGGCTATTGAAAACCGGATTTCACTGAATCCTATTCTGAATTCCTTTCAAAACGCAGTTCATCAGTACAATGTAAGTCTGGATTTGGTTGAAACCTTCTTGCAAAGTATGGAAATGGACCTGGAAAAGGTTGATTATACCACTGAAAAGTATCAGCAATATATTTTGGGCTCGGCAGAAGTAGTTGGTCTGATGTGCCTTCATGTTTTTACCGGTGGTAATCTGATTCAATTCAATGAGCTTAAACCTTATGCTATGAAGCTGGGTTCTGCTTTTCAAAAAGTCAATTTTCTGAGAGATATGAAAGATGATTACCTGGTTTTGGGTAGAACATATTTTCCTGATGTGGATATTTCTGAATTCACATCGGCAGCCAAGCAACAGATCGAACAGGATATAGAAAATGATTTTAGCATAGCATTAAAAGGTATTAAACTGCTTCCAAGTACTTCTAGGGGAGGTGTATATCTTGCCTATGTTTATTATAAAGCATTGTTTAATAAAATAAAGAAGCTTCCTCCTAAACAGGTTTTAACCGAAAGAGTTAGAATTAATAATGGAAAGAAGCTTGGGATTATGGTCAATTGTATGGTTCAGAATAAATTAAACTGGGTGTGAGATTATTATTGTTTTGTATTTTTCTGAATCAGGCATTTTTAAGCTCAGCAAAAACACCTGAGATTGAAGAAGTGAGATTATTATTTCATAAAGCAGAATCATCGCAAAAGTTGTGTGTAGAACTCATTGAACTACTTGAACCTTATAATGAGAAGAATAATGCACTTTTATCAGGATACAAAGCATGTGCAACTATGCTAATGGCAAAACACCTGATCAACCCATTTAGTAAATTTTCTTATTTTAAAAGGGGCAAAATAATGCTTGAAAAAGCGATTCAATTTGACCAGAGGAATATTGAGTTAAGATTCCTAAGGTATACGATCCAAACTAATGTTCCCTCATTTCTTAATTATAGTGACAACAAGGAAAATGACAGAGTGTTTTTGGATCAGTCACTAAGCAAAATGAATGACCAAAAACTTAAAAATATAATCAGTGCTTATCTTAAAAAGCCCAGCTAAAAATGAAAGAGACCTTTGAAGGTGCAAATGAGTTGGTGATTTTAGTTGATAAAAATGATAATGAGACCGGTGTTAAGGATAAGTTATCAGTACATCAACTCGGACTCCTTCACAGGGCCTTTTCTGTGTTTTTGTTTAATTCTAAGAATGAACTTATCCTTCAGCAAAGAGCTGATGAAAAATATCATTCTCCGGGGCTCTGGACAAATACCTGTTGTAGCCATCCAAAACCTGGCGAAGAGACGATCGATGCTTGCAACCGCAGATTAATGGAAGAAATGGGTATGAAATGTGATCTGCAGTTTAGTTTTAATTTTTTGTACAAGTGTAAATTCTCCAATGGATTGACCGAGCATGAATTTGATCATGTTTATGTAGGTATCACAGACGACTTACCAGTATTGAATCAAGCTGAGGTTAAGGATTGGAGATACATTAAACTCCCGGAACTGGAACAAGAAATTGAATCTGAACCAGAAAAATTTACTGAATGGCTCAAAATTTGTTTTCCTAAGCTAGTCCAACAAACTCAATTTTATCAAACTAACTATGATATATAATCTAAAAACTGAACATCTTTTACCAGTAAGTATTGATGAAGCATGGGATTTCTTTTCATCTGCAAAAAATCTGTCTCGTATCACACCGCCTGAAATGGAATTTAAGATTTTAAGCAATCTTGATGAAAAGGAATTTTATGAAGGAATGCTAATTGATTATATTGTCAAACCTGTATTTGGAATTCCTTTGAAATGGCAAACTGAGATTATTAAGGTTAATAAGCCAAATAGCTTTACAGACACGCAATTGAAAGGACCATATAAAATCTGGGAACATACCCATACCTTTATACCACAAGAAAATGGAACCTTAATCAGGGATGAAATAAAATATCAGATACCTTTCGGTATACTAGGGCAATTAGCCCACAGTGTATTTGTGAGGGAAAAGATAAAGGATATCTTTCGATTCCGCGAAAAGGCCCTCAACAAAATTTTTGGAAATTGATGTGAGTTCAGTTTTTCCGGGCTATTTATAAATTTAATCAGTGGTATTAAACAAATTTGACGTTAAAATTGCATCATGAACTCTGATAATAATTCGAAAAGGAATATACTGATAACAGGCGCAAGTGGCATGATAGGTTCAAGACTAATCAAAAATTTGCTGGAAAAGGGCCATAAAGTTTCAGTGCTTTCAAGACAAAGTTCAAAATTTAATGGGGTCAGTACATACATTTGGGATATAGATAAACAATTAATTGATCTGAATGCATTTGAGGGGATAGATACCATCATCCATCTTGCAGGAGCAGGTATAGCAGATAAACGTTGGACCAAACAACGTAAGCAGGAAATTGTAGATAGCAGAATTAAATCAACCCGGTTATTATATCATACCATAGAGGCGATTAAAGCTCCTGTTAAAACACTGATATCTGCTTCAGCTGTTGGTTATTATGGTGACCGAAATGATGAAATACTTTATGAGGAAAGTGAAAGTGGAGTGGGATTTTTGGCAGATTGCTGCAAGCAATGGGAAGAGGCTGTTGACGAAGGATTGAAATACGGAATAAGGGTAGTTAAGTTGAGAATTGGAATTGTACTTTCCAGGCAAGGTGGGGCACTATTAGAACTTGCAAGACCTGTTAGTTTTTTTGTGGGAGCTCCTCTGGGAACAGGAAAACAATGGATGCCATGGATACATCTTACAGATTTAGTAACAGTTTTTGAAAAAGCAATCGAGAACCCTGGATATTCTGGAACTTTTAATGCTTGTACTCCATATCCAGTTACTAATTATGAGTTTACCAAAATATTGGCTAAGAAACTTTTCAGACCGGTTTGGCCCGTAAATGTTCCTGAGTTCGTCCTGAAGACCATGCTCGGAGAAATGAGTACTGTCATTCTAAACAGTACGAGGACTTCGCCTCAGAAACTGATGGACATGGGATTCCGTTTCCGTTACCAGGGCCTGGATGAAGCATTATCTGAAATCTACTCTCATTAATTTCCTGAAATATTAGATAATTGATGAAGAAAGAGATAAGTATTTGCTGGCTAAGAAGAGATTTGCGATTAAATGACCAGGCTGCATTGTACCATGCATTGATGAGTAATTATCCGGTCTTATTGGTATTTATTTTTGATCCTCAAATTCTGGATAAACTTAAGGACAGGGATGACTATCGAGTATTTTTTATTCACAATGTGCTTAAAAAGTTAAATGATGAACTGAAATTTTATGGTTCATCTCTTATGGTTATTCATGATCAGGTTATACCTGCTTTTGAGAAGTTAAATGAGCAATTTGATGTAAAGGCGGTTTATACCAATCACGATTATGAGCCTTATGCATTAGATCGTGATTCAAAAGTCGCTGAATTTCTAACAGGAACCGGTGTTTCATTCCATACTTTCAAAGATCAGGTAGTTTTCGAAAAGTCGGATATCATGAAGTCTGATGGTACACCCTATACCGTTTTTACGCCATACTCAAGGCGATGGAAGGAGGCTTTTTCGATTTTAAGCCTTCCGGAGTATCCATCAGAAAATAATTTGTCAAACTGTCTTCAGCTTGAAGCTTTATCATTTCCTGATCTTGAAGATCTAGGTTTTGCAGCTCCGGATGTTGATTTTCCCTCATTCGATATATCAGAAGATCTGATACGGAATTATCATTCAACTCGCAATCTGCCCTCAGTAAAGGGTACAAGTCAAATTAGTGTACAGTTACGTTTTGGTACAATAAGTATTCGATATCTGGTAAAATTGGCTGTTCAATGGAATGAACAATGGCTAAACGAACTGATCTGGAGGGAATTTTTTATGATGATCCTTTATCATTTCCCTCATGTTGTTAATAATAGCTTCAAGAAAAAGTATGATCAGATTGAATGGAGAAATAATGAACAGGAATTTGATGCCTGGTGCAGGGGAGAAACAGGTTATCCTATCGTGGATGCTGGTATGAGACAGTTGAATGAAACAGGCTTGATGCATAATCGGGTTCGAATGATTGTTGCCAGTTTTCTGTGCAAACATTTATTGATAGACTGGAGATGGGGAGAAGCCTATTTTGCGAGGAAACTCCTTGATTTTGAACTTTCGTCTAATAATGGCAACTGGCAATGGGCTTCTGGTAGCGGATGCGATTCAGCTCCATATTTCAGGATATTTAACCCAACGGCTCAAACCTTGAAATTTGATCCTAAATTAATCTATATAAAAACCTGGATCAGTGATTTCAAAGTAGATTATCTTATGCCAATTGTGCAGCATGAATTTGCAAGAAAACGAGCATTAGAGCGATACAAAAGTGCCCTTAATGAAGCGATTTTAAAGTAAATTTATTTTCCTCCTGATTTTCTGTTGATTTTTTTTTCCATTTATAGGAATCTTCTATTTCATTTTTATTTCTGTTTTCTTTGTGATTGAGGCATATATCCTCATGTAATTTTTTTCTAATCTGCCAGTTTAAACCGTGAAATTTATTAACTTCGCAAGGCTGAAAAGCGGTTATATTTTTTCAGGTATTTCTTACGTTTAAAAATATAAAATAATTAATCAGAACTTAGGTATAACATGGCTGAAGATACAGAAAACGATAATATAGTACCCCAGAACGATAGAATAATTCCAATCAATATAGAGGAGGAAATGAAGTCTGCATACATCGATTATTCGATGTCTGTTATCGTCTCCCGTGCCTTGCCTGATGTTCGTGATGGTCTTAAGCCTGTTCACCGTCGTGTACTCTATGGAATGCTTGATCTTGGCGTAACCAGTACTAAGCCTCATAAGAAATCAGCACGTATTGTCGGGGATGTATTAGGTAAATACCATCCGCATGGTGATTCTTCAGTTTATTTTGCGATGGTTCGTATGGCGCAAGACTGGAGTTTACGTTATCCTATGGTTGACGGCCAAGGTAACTTTGGCTCTATTGACGGGGATTCTCCTGCAGCAATGCGTTATACCGAGGCAAGGTTAAAAAAGCTTGCTGAAGAAATGCTTGCTGACATCAATAAGGAAACTGTTGATTTTCAGTTAAATTTTGATGATACCCTGGAGGAACCAACTGTTCTTCCTTCCCGTATTCCAAACTTATTGGTAAATGGAGCCTCAGGAATTGCCGTTGGTATGGCTACTAATATGCCTCCTCACAATTTAACTGAGGTTGTTAATGCAACCATAGCCTATATTGAGAACAAAGATGTTACTATTCTTGATCTGATGCAACATGTTAAAGCACCAGATTTTCCAACCGGAGGAATTATCTATGGTTATTCCGGAGTTCAGGAAGCATTTGAGACAGGAAGAGGCAGAATTGTTATGCGTGCCAAAGCCGAAATTGAAATATATAAGGGAGATCGCGAACGGATTATTGTGAACGAGATTCCATATCAGGTAAATAAGGCAAACATGATCGAGCAAACTGCCGGTCTTGTTAATGATAAAAAAATAGAGGGAATTTCTGAGATCAGAGATGAGTCTGACAGAGATGGAATGCGCATCGTTTATGAAATTAAACGTGATGCTAATGCTTCAGTAGTATTGAATAACCTCTATAAATATACTGCGCTTCAAACATCATTTAGTGTCAATAATATTGCTCTTGTGCATGGTCGTCCGATGATGTTAAATCTCAAGGATCTGATCAGGCATTTTGTTGACCATCGCCACGAGGTGGTAATTCGCAGAACTAAATTTGATCTTTCCGAAGCAGAAAAAAGAGCCCATATACTTGAAGGATTATTGATCGCCCTTGATCATCTGGATGAGGTTATTAAATTAATCCGTGCCTCAAATAGTCCTGATGATGCACGCCTAAGTTTAATGGATAGCTTTAGTCTTTCGGATATTCAGGCAAGAGCAATTCTGGACATGACTCTTCGACGTTTAACAGGACTTGAACGCGATAAGATTAAGGAAGAATATGCTGAATTAATGAATACCATAGAGTATTTAAAATCTGTTTTAGCGGATGAAGGTTTACGTATGCAAATTATTACGGATGAATTAACCGAAATACGAGATAAATTCGGGGATGAGCGACGTACATCAATCACGCATTCTGCCGAGGATATGCGTATGGAGGATTTTATTGTAGATGAAGAGGTTGTTATTACAATATCCCATGAAGGATACATTAAAAGAACACCTTTAACCGAATACCGTAAGCAGGGCAGAGGAGGAAAAGGTTCGATGGGTTCCCAATCCAGAGATAAGGATTTTATTGAACACATTTTAATTGCCACAAATCATAACTATATGCTCTTCTTTACCGAAACCGGAAAATGTTTCTGGTTGCGTGTATTTGAGATACCTGAAGGAACCCGAACCAGTAAGGGTAGGGCAATTCAGAATGTGATCAATATTCCAAAAGAGGAGAACATTAAAGCCTATATTAAGGTTGTAAATCTTAAAGACCAGGAATATCTGGAGAACAATTTTATAATCATGTGTACTAAAAAGGGAACGATCAAGAAAACTTCCCTTGAAGCTTATTCGCGGCCCAGAGCAAACGGAATCAATGCGATTAATATAAATGAAGGTGATCAGCTACTTGAAGCTTGTTTAACCACCGGAACAAGTGAAATAGTGATGGCTTTACGTTCCGGCCGTGCAATCAGATTCAATGAATCAACTGTTCGTCCGATGGGTCGTACAGCAACAGGGGTTCGCGGAATTACCCTGGCCAATGTGAATGATGAAGTTGTTGGTATGATTAGTGTGAATAATCCGGAGGTAACAGTTCTTGTTGTTTCTGAAAAGGGATATGGAAAGCGAACAGATATCGATGATTATCGTGTAACCAATAGGGGGGGGAAAGGTGTAAAAACAATCAATGTAACTGAAAAAACCGGTGAACTGGTTGCAATTAAGGATGTTACGGATATTGATGATTTGATGATTATAAACAAATCAGGTATTGTAATTAGAATTGGGGTAAGTGATTTACGAGTAATGGGTCGTGCTACCCAGGGAGTTCGACTGATTACTTTTAAGGGAGATGATTCTATTGCATCTATTGCCAAAGTTGAGCATGAAGATGAACTAGCTGATGAATCAGACGATGCCGAAAACGAAACAGGAATAGATTTGAGCTCAGAAGATCAGGATTCTAAAACTGAAGAATAATTGCATGATTAAGGTATTTTTACTTTTTATGTTTAATATCTTTCTGATGTTAGTCAGTGCGAATGCACAAACACGGAATCAGGCCCTTATGCTCAAAGAGGCAATGAATAGCTTTGCCCAGTATTCTTCATCAAAGAATATTAAGCAACTTGAAAATGCACGGAAGCTGATAGATGATAACTTTAAGACTAAATCCGATTCTGCAGCTTTCAGGAATAATTTGGTCAGAGCCCTGGTATATGGAACACTTGCCCGGATAGATTCAAATTTAAAGTACACTTACAAGAAAGATCCTTTAGATGAAACTCTGTTTTCAATGAATAGAGTGTATGGCTCAAAATTTGCTGAAGATGTCAAAGAACAGATTTCATATATAGAAACTCAATTAAAACTAAGCTATTTGTACAGGGCAAATACAACCTTCAAAAACAGAAACTATTCTGAGGCTTTGAAATACTTTACTATTCTCGATTCAATAGATAAAGACAATATTTCTGTTACACATAATCTTGCTCTTCTTTGTCAGGAGACGGGTAATTTCCTTAAATCAATTGGATATTTTGAAAAATTAATTATTCAAAGGCCAAAGCCAGAGTATTATATGGTGCTTTCGAATCTGTATGAGTCTCTAAATGATGATAAAAATACCGTTAGAGTGCTTTCTGAAGGAAGCAGAAAATATCCAGCTAATCGCGATCTGGTATTTAAATTGATGAATATTTTGCTGGTTAAAAATGATTATCAGGAAATAATTAAATTTACTGCTCAGGCACTTAAATTAGATGAGAATAATATCAATTTGAACTATCTGGCAGGATTTTCGCATGAAATGACAGGTGATTTTACAAAGGCAGAAGAGTATTATAAAGCAATTTTAAATATCAATCCGAATAATTATGAAGCGAATTTTGCGTTAGGATTGCTTTACCTTAATATGTATCTCAAAGATAAGGAGCAGAGTGGCATGATGTATGTTTCAAAATACTACCTGACTAAAGCGAATGAAATAGACCCTAATGAATTAAAGACGCTTAAATCCTTAGCAATATTATTTAAGAATACTGATGATAAGATTGAATTACAAAAAATTAATAACAGAATAAACCAACTAAAATTAAATTAAAAACATGAAAATTAGATCTTTCATTTTGGCAGCTGTGTTTTCAGCTTCATCCCTTATGGTTTTTGCACAGAAAGGGGAAGTAGCCAGTGCCAGAACAAATTATGAAAAGTTTTTGGGACTAAAAGAAGCCAATTCAATGCTTTTGGCTCTCCCAAATCTTAAAGCAGCAAAAGCATCCATAGATAAAGCCGTGGTGCATGCCAAAACTCTTGAAGATCCTGCTGCCTGGACCTACAAGTCACTTATCTACGGTGAACTTGCTTTGCTGGATACAGTTCCTGCAAGCTCTAAACCATTGATGGATGATGCAAAGGCTGCCCACAAAAAAGCAATGGAGCTTGACAAAGCTGGTGAGAATAAAGCTAATCTTGAGAATGCAAATGGAACAATATTTAGTCAATATGAACTAAATCAAGGAGTCAAAGCATATCAAACAAGTAATTTTGCGGATGCTTATACTTCATTCAACAATGCTTTGAATTACCGTCCTGGAGATACCACCATAACTTATTATGCCGGCTTATCTGCGATCAATTCTAAAAATTATAAAGCAGGAATTCAAAGTTATGAGGCTTTGATAAAAACCAATTTTTCAGCAAATAATCAAATATATCTTGATCTATCCCGTCTCTATACAATGGAAGGTGATACTTCACGAGCAATTGCTGTAGCAGCTGAAGGAGCAACAAAATTCAATGATACACAGTTAGCAACACAGGAAATAGAATTGAGTTTAATGTCAGGTAAACAAAAAGAAGTTATAACTAAAATTTCGGATCAGGCTCAAAAAAATCCTGGCAACAAATTATATCCATATTATCTGGGTATAGCTTATAGCACGATCGGAGAATCTGCTAAGGCAGAAGAAGCTTATTTAAGTGCTTTGAAAATTGATCCTAATTTTGCCGATGCCAGTACAAATATTGGAGGTATAATTTTAAATAAAGGTATAAACTTATTTAATCAGGCAAATCAGTTACCTCAAAATCAGCAAAAGGAATATGAGGCTATGATCAAGCGCGGTGAAGTTGAGCTTGAAAAAGCATTACCCTTTTTGATAAAGTCGAGTGAGCTGGATCCAAAATCCCGTATTGCACTTGAAAACCTGAAAACATATTATATCATAAAGAAGAATCAGGAAAAAGTAACGGAGATCTCTGCTAAACTCGAGAAACTTTAAAATTACAATACTTTATATTAAAGCCTAAACAGAATTCTGTTTAGGCTTTTCTTTTGTGATCTATAGAAGAGAAGTATATTGTAAATATCTATTTAACATAATATTAATTATAAGACAAATAATAATATGAAAATATGCTATAATTGTATTATTTGAGTCTGATTGCCTTATCTTAAAAATAATTTAGTTGTTTTCAATCTATTTAAGTACCTTTGACATTATATTAATAAATAACACAATGCAAAAAGAAGGTACAGTAAAGTTTTTTAATGAAACTAAAGGATTCGGGTTTATCGTACCCGCAGAATCAGGTGATGAGGATGTATTCGTTCATTCATCTGGTCTAATTGATCAAATTCGTGAAAACGATAAAGTTCAATACGAAGTTGAGCGTGGCAAAAAAGGCCTTAACGCTGTTAATGTGAAAGTTGTTTACTAAATCAACATAAACCATTTTAACAAAGAAAAGCATGTCGTGAGATATGCTTTTCTTGTTTTAAGGCTATTCTGTTAGCTTTTATAATAAATCGTTGGCAAGATTAGCCAATTCGCTGCGCTCACCTTTCTGAAGGGTAATATGCGCATACAATGGATGGTTTTTAGCCTTATCAATCAGATAAGATAAGCCATTACTCTCAGCATCCAGATACGGTGTATCAATTTGATAAATATCTCCGGTAAAAACAATCTTTGTATCTTCACCTGCTCTTGAGATTATAGTTTTTATCTCGTGCGGGGTAAGATTTTGGGCTTCATCCACAATAAAGAAAATTTTCGTTAGCGTTCTTCCCCGAATATAAGCCAATGGAGCAATGGAAATCTTTTCATTTGAAACTAACTCATCTATTTTATCCTGTGCTTTTTCATCAACAAGCTGATCCTTTATAAACTTCAAATTGTCCCATATTGGAGCCATATATGGGTCAATTTTTGATTTTATATCTCCTGGTAAAAAACCAATGTCTTTGTTACTTAATGGGACTATTGGTCGGGTAACAAATATCTGCCGATAATTTTTTCTTTGCTCCAATGCACTTGCCAGTGCCAGTAAAGTTTTTCCTGTACCAGCGTTTCCCTGGATGGTTACTAATTTTATCTCCGGATTTAATAAAGCGTGAATGGCAAAAGCCTGCTCCGGATTTCTGGGTTCAATATTATAAACAGATTGATGTGGTATATATTCGAGCAATTTATTTCTTGGATTATAATATGCTGCGACAGTTTTATTTCTACCTTTTAGAATAAAAAAATGATTCTCATGATGAGTTTTTATCTTAAAAACTGATATGGGAAGATTATTTTTTCTTATCAGTTCATCTAACAGCTTATTAGGTATTTTTTCCTCAACAGTATTGCCGGTATATAATTCCTCAACATTTTTGATCTTTCCAGTTTCATAATCCTCTGAATACAGATTAAGTGCTTTAGCTTTCAATCGCAGGCATATGTCTTTTGAAACAAGAATAATTTTCTTCTGCGGGAATTGTTCCTGTAAATTAAGAGCAGAATTAAGGATCCGATGGTCAAATTTTCCTTCTCCGAAAATCTTTTCAGCATCAACACGGTTTGGAATATCATCCATAACAACCTTATATCTTCCCCTGCCCCTTCCTTTTAATGCTGACCATTCATTGATAAGTTTGTTTTTAGAAAGTTCATCCATCAGCCTGATAAAGCTTCTGGCTTCATAATTTCGGGTATCATTTCCACTTTTGAGATTATCAAGCTCTTCCAGAACCTGAATAGGAATAGCTACATCGTGTTCCTGAAAATTTTGAAACGCATTATGATCATACAGAATCACCGAAGTATCCAGAACAAAGATCTTTTTATCAGAAACTGTACTATTATCTTTCGCCATTGATCAAAAATAAGGAAAAATTAACCCGAAGATGCCTGGTGAAATCAAGTTTGTATAAAAACGAAAACGGAGACCTTCTTCTTGCGATTCGGATCTCCGTTTTCACTTTTTTGCAATCGTAACTGCTCAAAAGTATCAAGTTTTCATTAAAATGATCAGTCTTTCGCTTCAGTCTTTTCAAACATTCAGCATCCGAAACTTATTACTTTGTCTTCACACTCGTTCCGTAGAACGTTTGTAAAATAGGTAATGCCTGTCTTTTCGATCTTACCCTCCAGCCATGATCTCACGATTTACGGTCTGAATTGAAAATTAAATTATCCGAAATCTGATGAAGCCCTAAGGCTTCGGATTTTGAAGGATATTGTTTCAGGCTATCAAAGTACTTCCGACTTAACAATACTAATATAGGCATTATAAAACTCAAGTCAAGAAAAAAGCTCTTTAAATTACCCACACTTTATTAACTTTTTTACGTTGCTTTTCAACATAAATTATTTTTATATTATTTTATAAATCAATACATTAGGATATTTTATATTATCTTGTTGACATTTAATATATGTCGATCTTATCAACAATAGAGCATAAATTTTACAGATTAATAAATCTGAATATTGAGCTTGTCTGTTTGAAATTATGGGAATATTGGATCTGATTTTGGAAGGATCTAAAACCGTACTATGCTATAATGAGGCAAAAAGAAAACGGGAACCTTCCTCTTGCGATTTGGGCTCCCGTTTCAACTTTTTTTGCAACCATAGTTGCTCAAAAGCATAAGCTTTCAGAATTTTAACCAGCTCGTTGTCCATTGTCCTTTCAAACTATGGTACCCGTAGCTTATTGCTTTATTTTCATGCGATCCGTAGATTGTATGCGAAATAAAGTAATGCCTGTCTTTTGGAACTCAGTCTTTTCAGCATTATATCTTTCGATATGTAGCTGTCCGGTCTTCGTTTATTCTATCCTGTATCTTTAGAAGTCCGAAGACCAATAGATTTTAAGGATTTTTTTCAGGCTGTCAAAGTACTTCGTTCTTATTAATACTAATATAGGCTCAAGATGAATGCAGTGCAAATAAATAAGCTGTGATTTATGAACAGTGTTTCAACATAAAATCAAATGTTATTAACAGCCTGGAATTAATATTATATGCAATTAAATGATGGAGAATAAATCTTAATATAAAAATGCTAAATACTTAACATTATTAAAATTGCAGGTAATCCACAATTTATGAATTTATTGAGTTTTTGCATTGGTATAATATTCTTGTTTTTTACTTCCGGCCTTAATTAATTTTGATTTATCTATAAAGATCAGATCATTTTTGAGTCCTGATTAATTCCAATAATTTGATATCACTAAATAAATCGTTCGGATTAGGTATTTTTGTTTTGAACGCAGTAATATAACTTAATGAGGCCATCGCGGGAGATTAAAGCATTTATTTTCAGCCAGTACTTTTCAGAAGGATTGCGTATTACTTTCGGTGTACTTCTCCCCTCTTTAGTTTTCTTTCATTTAGATCAGCTTGAAGTTGGGTTGACTATCTCATTAGGAGCAGTTTGTGTGAGTATTGCAGATAATCAGGGACCAATTAATCACAAGCGAAATGGGATGTTTTTTTGCAGCATTTTCGTTTTTCTTACCAGCTTATTGACAGGATTTTTAAATCAGTATCCAATCCTGATAAGTTTTGAAATCATTATTTTATGTTTTTTCTATTCCATGTTTTCGGTTTATGGGAACAGGGCATCTTCTATTGGTACAGCAGCCTTACTCGTTATGATTTTATCCATAGATCAGGATGTTACAGCATCAAAGGGGCCCTGGATACATGCACTGCTTATTTTTGCAGGTGGAATATGGTATATGTTGCTCAGTCTTTCACTGTCACAGATCAGACCGTTTCGTCTTGCACAACAGGCGATGGGAGAATGTATCAGAGAGGTAGCCAAGTATGTCAGGTTAAAGGCTGATTTTTATGATGCCGAAACAGATTTTGACCAAAATTATAAAAAACTGATTTCTGAGCAGGTTATCGTTAATCAGCAACAGGACTCTGTCAGAGAGTTATTATTCAAAACCAGGTTAATGGTCAAAGAGTCGACTTTATTGGGCAGATTGCTAATTTTAGTATTTCTTGACATTGTGGACTTGTTCGAACAAACAATGGCAACTCATTATGATTACCGGACCCTCCATAAAACTTTTGGAAAGTCCAATACACTAATAGAGTTTAAAGCAATCATCATTAAAATTTCTGAGGAACTCGAAAATTTAAGTTATTATATCATAAGCAATCAGATTCCTAAGCGTCTGAATGACTTTAAATATGAGCTTGAAAGGTTAAAAAAGTGTGTTGATCTGGTAGAAGAATCAGGTACCAATGCCTTCGTGCTGAAAAAAATTCTAATCAACGTTAGAAATATGATCAGCCGCATTGATAAAATATATACCTACTTCAATCAAAAACAATTAACCGGGCAGGAAATAAAAAGTGATGTAGACTTCAGCAAGTTTGTTTCACACCAAAATTTTGATTTCAAGTTACTGAAGGAAAATCTCAGTCCGAAATCATCCATTTTTCGCCATTCAGTTCGGGTAGCGCTCATGTGCTTAATCGGTTTTCTGGTCTCTAAGTTGTTTCCGGTCGGGTACCACAGTTATTGGATCCTGCTGACCATTCTTGTACTGCTTAAACCTGCATATAGCCTTACTAAGCAAAGAAACATTGAAAGACTAATTGGTACTATTACAGGAGGAATTGCCGGAGCACTTATTCTGATGTTTATTACTGATCAGACTGTACTTTTTGTATTTCTGCTCATCTTCATGGTCGCATCGTATAGTTTTCAAAGAGTAAACTATATAGTAAGTGTCTTGTTCATGACACCCTACATTCTCATATTATTCAGCTTTCTTGGTGCAAATAATCTCCATTTAGCTCAGGAAAGAATTATTGATACATTCATCGGATCATTTATTGCATTGTCTGCGAGTTATCTGGTGCTGCCTAACTGGGAGTCAAACAAATTTCAGGACTTTATGCAGGAAGTCTTGATTGCTAATTATCAGTACCTTCAAAAAGTCGCCATTATTCTTTCAGGAGGGGCTATTGATGTTACAGCCATTAAATTGGCCCGAAAGAATGTCTATGTCAGTTCAGCCAATCTGGGAAGTGCATTTCAGAGAATGCTCTCAGAGCCTAAAAGTAAACAGCAAAAAAGTAAGGAACTTCATAAGTTTGTTGTACTGAATCACATGCTCTCATCTTTTACAGCCACACTTATAACAAACCTTCAGCAGATTAATCCTTTAATGGTAAATGATTCCCATATTAAACTGATCAGGAGATCTTTATTTACGCTATCTGAAATGATTAAGACCATGACAAAAGTTGAATTGCATGAAATTGAATTCAATATACCTGACTTAAAAACATTAAGCAAAAGTTCAAATGAATCAGATTTATTAACAGAGCAGCTTGAACTGGTCAATAAATTAGTACTTGATCTACAAAAGCTTGTACAAAATCAAATTTCAACAGAAAAATTAACAAATCAGTCAGCCTGAATTACCTGTTCTGCATGCTGCACATTTCGGCCATTTTTGAAAGCTTCACGTGGTCTCAAACCCAATAATTCAAACATTTCCATGTCTTGATTAAATGCCGGATTTGGCGTGGTCAGTAATTTTTCGCCAGCAAATATGGAATTTGCCCCCGCCATAAAACACAAGGCCTGATCAGTTAAGCTCATCTCTGTCCTCCCTGCAGAAAGACGAACTACAGTTTTAGGCATAATAATACGCGCTGTTGCAATCATTCGAACCATTTCCCATACAGAAACTCTGGGTTGATCGGCTAAGGGCGTACCCTTGACAGGTACAAGTGCATTTACCGGTACCGACTCAGGGTGCTTTGACATATTGGATAATGTTTTTAGCATTGAAATGCGATCATTCACAGTCTCGCCAAGACCAATTATTCCACCACTGCAGACGGTGAGCTTAGCTTTACGCGCATTATCAATTGTTTTTAATCGATCATCGTAAGTTCTTGTAGTGATAATTCGTTTATAATCGTCTTCAGAAGTGTCCAGATTATGGTTATAGGCATAAAGTCCTGCATCTGCTAAACGCTGTGCCTGTGACTCAGAAAGCATTCCCAGCGTACAGCATACTTCCATATCCAGTGCATTCACTGAACTGACCATCTCAATAACACGATCAAAATCCCGATTATCTCTTACTTCTCTCCAGGCTGCTCCCATACATAAACGGGAAGCCCCTGCGTCTTTTGCTTTTTTTGCAGCCTCGGTTACTTGTTCTACGGACATAAGGGCTTGAACTTCAAGATCAGTCTGATACCGGGCGGCTTGTGGACAATAGGCACAGTCTTCAGGACAACCCCCTGTTTTGATAGATAAAAGACTACTGATCTGTACTTCTGAATAATCCTTGTTTTCTCTGTGAACTGTTGCTGCACGATAAATCAGATCAAGCAAGGGCATGTGATAAATCTCTGCTATTTCTTCTTTTGTCCAGTTATTTCTGATCTCCGTCATATAGATTTGCCTGTTAATTAAGACTAAACAAATTTATAATAAAATCACAAGCCTGAAAATGGAATTTAAAGGAATCAGAGAATCAAATTTGTTGCTAAACCTAAAAGCAGTAAGAAGCCAAAAACATCGGTAAATGTTGTAATGATAATTGAAGAAGCTACAGCTGGATCTATCCCTACCCTTTTGAGAATAAGTGGTATTGCTGAACCGGCAATTCCTGCAATAATGAGGTTTCCGGTCATGGCAATAAATATAACAAGACCTAACATCGCATTCTGATCGTAGAGCAAAGCAAAAATAAAGACAATGCAGCCAATTACAGCCCCGTTGATTAATCCTACCGTAAATTCTTTCAATACAGTCCTGTAGGCCTGATTGTCTGTAAGATCATTGAGTGAAATACGTCTCACTGTTACAGCAAGTGACTGAGTGGCTGCGTTGCCACCCATTCCTGCAATGATAATCATATAACCTGCAAGTATACCCAAACTGGCAATGGTGCTATCATAATAGCGAATAATCGAAGCTGCAAGAAAGGCCGTACCCAGGTTTAATACAAGCCAGGGTAAACGACTTTTGACGGCTTCTTTCCAATTACCGGCAAGTTCTTCATCTTCAGACACACCTGATATTTTAAGGATGTCTTCAGTATTCTCTTCTTCCATAACGTCAATCACATCATCAAATGTGATTCGTCCCAGCAGATGCATCTGATCATCGACTACCGGAATACTGGTAAGGTTATATTGAGAAATTAATTTTGCTACCTCCTCCTGATCCGTATCTGCTTTAACATAAACAAAATCAGATATGATCAACTGACTAATATTGACATTGTTACGTGCTTTTATTATATCCTTTAATGAAACAATTCCCTTAAGAATATTGTGTTTATCAATGACATTGATGGTGTAGAATTCTTCCATCTCTTCCGACTGCCGGATAATTTCTTCAAGTGCTTCTTTTTTTTGCAGATCTTCATTGATTTTAATAACCTGGGTGTTCATCAGGCCCCCGGCAGTATCTTCTTCGTATTTTAATAAAGATCTGATATTAGATGCATCCTCCTCATCAAGTCCCAAAAGGATCTCCTGCTGCTGATCTTCAGGTAACTGACTAATAATATCGGTAGCATCGTCATAATCAAGCTCTTCTACAATTTCTGAACGTCTGTCAGGATGCAGGTTTTCAAGTAGTTTTTCTGGATGAAACTCAGCATCCATCTCAGAAATAACCTCCGAAGCAAGCTCTGCAGGCAGAATGCTTATAATTCTCTCCCTTGATTCCTGGGATAAGCTTTCAAAAAGTATAGCAATTTCTGATGTATGGTATTCAGATATGAGTTCTTTCAGGACCAGGTCATCTTCTTCAAGCGCCCGCTTAATCTTTACAAGATCTGTTTTATCTAATTCGAAAGATTGCATACTATAAAAGTAGGTAATAGAGATGAGAAATGACCCGATTTTGTCTTAATTGGACAAGAGAATATTACATCAGAGCAATATTTAATTGTGGGGTTATAAAAATCAGTTTTTATTGAGCCAGCCCTTGCGCCAAAAGTATATCATTTGTAAGATTGCTATCAGTAACATCACTCCCATAGTAAAAGCATATCCATGCTCCATGTAAAGTTCTGGCATATTTTTATTAAGTACTTTACCAGTCACTGGATCCTGTTTCGCAAAATTCATCCCGTAAACACCCGCAATAAAAGTTAGTGGTATAAATATGGATGAAATAATAGTCAGCACCTTCATGATTTCATTCATCCTATGACTTATCAATGACAAATTCATATCTACAAGACTGGTTGTCAAATCTTTATAGCTTTCAACAAGATCAATTATCTGCATGCAATGATCATAGGTGTCTCTCAGGAAAGTTTTGGTTACTTTATTTATTAACCCTGAATCAGTTCTGATCATATCATTAATTTTATCACGTTCAGGCCATGCAGCTCTCCTGATCATGATCATTTCCCTTTTAATATTTTGGGTTTGAAACATAAGTGCTTTGTCAGCTTTTCGGTATAAAAGCTGCTCAATCGTTTCCAGCTCATCACCTAATTTATAAATCAGTGTGAAATAATTATCTACTATTACATCAAGTAATGCATATAATAAATAAGAAGTCTCCCCTGTCCGGATATTTCCCTTTCCACCCTCCAGCCGGTGAATTACCGGCTCAAAAGTTGAACCATAGCCTTCCTGAAAGCTGATAAGTATATGTGGCAATAAAATAAATGAGACCTGTTCATTTTCAATCTCCAGATTCTCATTAACGTACATATTTCGGCTCACAGTGAACAGGAAATCACTATACTCATCAAACTTAGGTCTTTGTCTGCTATCTGTAATATCTTCCATAACCAGCTTATTGATGCTGAATTTATTTTGGATATATTCCAGAAGTTTTACATCTCCTATTCCACGAATATCGATCCAGAAATTGTATCGGGGGTACGATTTTAATTCAAGATCAATTTCTTCGTAAGATTTGATTACCTGACTATGAATTTGATCACCCTTAAAAGAATAAATCGTAATTTTTGGCTTTAATGCCCCTTCATAAACTTGTATAGAACCCGGACTTGTTCCTGCTATGGGAACATATTTTTTTGATTTTAAACTAATTCTCCGAATCTTGGCCATAGTTAAAGGTATTTAATACTTTGTGGTCCCTGATTAAATATAAGGTCAACGATGCTTAAATTAGGCAAAAACCCATTTCGCTCTTCAAAAACCTGAAAATATGGTTTAAAACTTGTATCAAATGATTTTTTGGGATGAATGCTTTCCCGAAAATCCTCAAGTTCCGCATAAGTTTTTTCAAAGCTATTTGTAAAACTGTATCCGATATTTAATTTCAGGAAGCGGTTCATCAACAGAAGCAATTCTTCATTGTAATCAAAAAGAAAATTCCATTTTTTTTCGTAAAAAATGATCAGTTCGTCTTCATAATATTCAAAATATGCTGAGCTTCTGTATGATGTTTCTAAACTCATCCAATGAAGTCTTTGCCATTTGAAGTCGTAACTTATTCTAACATCTTTTACAAGGGTATGATTTTTAGAACTCTTTATAACAGGCACAATCAAATTTAATGCTCCATTCGGGGAATGGATTGTAGCCCTGTTCCGATAGCTTTGTTTCTGGAAATTTTCTGCATTCTCTATTAAGATCTCATCCTGATGCCTGAGGATTTTACCAAAATACTCAATGGAAGGAAGATAAAATAAAGGGAATACTGCTCCTTTTTCCATTGTATAAGTTAAGTTTGTAGAACTTTGCCGAAATTAGTAATTAAACTGCCATGCTGCAAGGAGGTAATTATTTACAGGCCATGAATATTTTATTCTAAAAGCTTATTCAAACCTTAATGAATCCAGTAATATTCCGTATCACCGCATTCTTATTATTTCTAATATCCCTGCTCCCATTTCCTGTTCTATATTTCCTTTCAAATATCGTTTATGTATTCCTGTATTATATTTTCAAATACAGAAGAAAGATTGTTTTGAGGAATCTAAAAAATTCATTTCCTGAAAAATCTACATCTGAGATTGAACAGATAGAGAAGCGATTTTATCATTATTTGGCTGATTTGATGTTAGAAACAGTTAAAACTATATCAATCAGTGCCGATGAGATTAAAAAAAGATTTGTTTTTAAGAATCTGGAAATTCTAAAATCATATTTACAGGATGGCAAATCAGTAATCGCTGTTTCCGGACATTATGGTAACTGGGAATGGGGTTCAGTAGCAATAGGGCTTGAATTGAATGAAAAGTTACTCATAGTTTATAAGCCTTTATCAGACAAGCGATTTGAAGGATTGATAAATTCAATGCGGTCCAGATTTGGGTCTATTATGGTTCCAATGAAACATACACTCAGGAAAGTGATCGAGTATAAAAATGAACCTAACGTATTGGTACTTGTAGGTGATCAAACACCAACCCGTGAAGAATCTCAGTACTTTACTAAGTTTTTAAATCAACAGACAGCTGTTTTTTTGGGTGTAGAAAAGATAGCCCAGAAGCTAAATAATCCAATCGTATTTTTTAGCATAAATAGAATTAAAAGAGGTTATTATGAGTGTGTTATTAAATCTTTAATTGATAATCCTGAACAGACAGGAGAATATGAAATTACGGAGGCTCATACCAAAGAACTTGAAAAAAATATCCGTTTTCAACCTGAATATTGGTTATGGTCACATAAAAGATGGAAATTTAGTCCGGAGAATTTAAAAAATGACTAAGGTTCCAAAAGTATCCGCAGTAATTCTGAACTGGAATGGGCAAAGCTTTCTTGAAAAGTTTCTTCCATCTGTCGTAGAGAGCACCTATCCAGGCCTTGAAATTGTTGTTGGAGATAATGCATCCAGGGATAGTTCTATTGAGTTTCTGCAAAAGAATTATCCAACAGTAAGAATTATCCAAAATGATAAGAACTATGGTTTTGCAGAAGGCTACAACAGAGTACTTGAACAGCTTGATACTGAGTATTTCATTTTACTAAATTCAGATGTTGAGGTTTCGCCCTCATGGATAGAGCCAGTAATTCAACTGATGGAATCTGAAATGTATATCGCTGCTGCCCAACCTAAGATTCTCTCTTATTCCCGCAAAGGCCATTTTGAATATGCCGGTGCTGCCGGTGGTTACATGGATTCATTGGGTTATCCTTTTTGCAGGGGCAGAATATTTGATACGCTAGAGGAAGACCGGGGACAGTATGATGATGAGTCAGAGATCTTCTGGGCCTCAGGTGCTGCATTATTTATAAAACGTAAATACTGGATAGAAATTGGAGGACTTGATCCTGATTTCTTCGCACATATGGAAGAAATTGATCTCTGCTGGCGATTAAAGAATAAGGGATTCAAAATTGTATTTTGTCCGCAATCTAAAGTTTATCATGTTGGTGGTGGTACTTTGAATGCAGAAAATCCATTTAAAACCTATCTGAATTTCAGGAATAACCTGGTTCTGCTTCAAAAAAATCTTCCCTTCGGCAAGGCATTCCTAGTTATTTTTGTCCGCTTTTGGCTTGATTTGCTTTCATTAATAAAATATCTTTTTGAAGGTAAACCAGGAAACGCTCTTGCAATTTCTAAGGCTCATTTCTATTTCCTTGGGCATTTATTCATAAATATTAAAAAGGCCCACGACATAAATGTCTCAAAATTCAATGCTTCTGGCCTGTTTAAAGGAAGTATTGTTTGGCAGTATTTTATCAGAAAGAAAAAAACATTCAGTTCTTTAAAGAAAACTATCTAAAGCCATTTTGTACCCTTGCAGACCAAATCCGGTTAAAACTCCTTTGCAGTTTTTTCCTGTAAGTGATATATGCCGGTATTCTTCACGGGAATAAATATTGGAGATATGTACCTCTACAACAGGGGTTTTGATAGCTGCGATTGCATCTGAAATAGCCACTGAAGTGTGAGTGTAGCCACCCCCATTCAAAATTATGCCATCATAACTGAATCCAACCTCATGTAATTTGTTGATGATTTCACCTTCAACATTACTCTGAAAATAATCGAGCTGAACAGAACTGTATTTGGATTTCAATTCCTCAAAATAAGTGTCAAAACTACTATCGCCATAAATAGATTTCTCCCGTACACCCAGTAAATTTAAATTTGGTCCGTTAATTATCTGTATTTTCATCGATTATTCTTGATTTAAATTCCAAAATTATGAATACCATATGGCGTTTCATTAATCAAACATAAAAAATAAATTGGACTGGCAAACAGGACTTATTGGCTTTAAATCATATTTACGATTGGAGCGTTCATTATCGGCGAATACAATAGAAGCATATTTACATGATGTGGATATGCTGATGCAGTTTTTTAAAGGCATTTCTGAGCAAAAAGAAGTGACTGAAGTTACTGGTAATGACTTGAAGGAATTCCTTGTATGGATAAATGAATTAGGGATGCTCCCTCCGACTCAAGCCAGGGTTTTATCCGGTTTAAAAGCCTTTTTTAAATATTTGGTCCTGGATAATCAGATTAAAGCTGATCCATCTGCACTAATTGAGAGTCCGAAAACAAGCAGAAAATTACCTGATACACTCAGCATACTGGAAATCAATAAATTGATTGATGCCATTGACCTTTCAAAAGCAGAAGGAATGCGCAATAAGGCAATGCTTGAAATTTTATACGGCTGCGGATTGAGGGTATCTGAACTTACCGGCCTTAAAATTTCAAACCTATTTTTAGATATTGACTTTATAAAAATTCTGGGAAAGGGAGATAAAGAGCGTTTGGTTCCTATTGGATCAGAAGCTATAAAATTTCTTAGAATATTTATTGAGGAAGTGCGGGTTCATATAGCTATTAAGCCCGGAAAAGAGGATTTTGTTTTTTTAAATATGCGGGGAAATCCAATTTCAAGAGTTATGGTGTTTCTGATTATTAAAGATTTAGCTAAAAAGGCCGGTATCAACAAAAGTATAAGTCCGCATACCTTCAGACACTCCTTTGCAACACATTTGATTGAAGGTGGGGCTGATCTTAGAGCCGTTCAGGAAATGCTGGGTCATGAAAGTATTACTACAACCGAGATATACACTCATCTTGACCGTGATTACCTGCGGGATACCATAATCCAGTTTCATCCCAGAAGCTGATCCTATTGTTCTTCTTTAAAATAAACCTTATAATAATTCATTGACTTATCATCATCAAAGCCCTTTTCGATCAGCTCCTTGTTCCCATGGATATAAATATGGAAGTTCTTGTCGAGTTTTAAGACGCTTTTAAATACCCTGGATTGTTTCTTTACTGCAGCACCTGAAATATCAAATGGCTGATCAATGCCTGCATCAAATTCTTCATTGTACTCGCGGCTAAATTTTTTGAACGATTCAATCGCTTTGGGATTTTCGATCACTTCTTCCGAAAACTCATCCAGATCGAAACTCTCTTTCTCTTTGAAATATTTCATAGAACGATTTAATAAGTCAATCTTATCTGCTTTTGAAATTTCAAAATCATTGTCTAATTTGCTGGTAATAAAGTTTTTATAAACGCCAAGTGTTGTGTTTGTCTTGTTGAAACTATCATTTCTGATTTTTAATTGCAAGAACTCGTCTTTCCAGTATGCGGCATCTGTTCGGTTAGTTTGATCAATTACCATAACCTTAAACCCTTCCTCCTTTTCAGTATTAAAGATCAGGCAACCCTTATCCAGTTTCTGAATATTTATTGCATCTTCTTCATAGCTCAGTCCAAAACCACCTTGTTCCGGACTTACTTTCAGATAACTTTCTTTACTCTCGGATTTAAAAATTCCAATGGCATCAAGCAATTCACCTTCCAGTTGTAAATCTTTAAACGAGACAATATATAACTCCCCTGCCTTGATTTTGGAATGATTTGAGCTTTCATAGAGGAATTTTGCAATGTTTCCGCTAAATTCATGAAAGCTGGCTACATCCGAAAACATCATGGAACTGAAATGGAACAATTCATTAAGATTAAGATCACCGCTTGAGTGAGAAAACCTGTAAACCTCATTTGCCTTTTCAAATGGCGACAAAAAATATTTTATCAGCAAGTTCTTTAAAACTTCATCAGCAATATTTAGTGGTTGCTCAGACAAAATGTAAAACTCATCCTGAACCTTATTTCCAACCCTGTGAACAGAAAGAAGATCCAAAGAAGCTTCGAAGTATGAAATCATAATATGTTGATAATAAGAATATTGAAATAATTAATATAAATTTTTTGTTAAGATAATTGGCATCGAATCATTCTATCTTTTCCACTCAGATCCTGTCTTAATTCAATATTTTTAAATCCCTTTTCTTTTAATAATTGAACTGTCTCATTACCCAGGTATTGATTGATCTCCAGATATAAGTAACAATTTGTATCTGCATGTTTTATTGAAAATTCGGCGATTGCTTTGTAGAAAACAAGCGGGTCAGTGTTTGGTACAAATAATGCCAGATGTGGTTCATGTTCAAGAACATTGGGCAGCATTTGTTTCTTCTCTTCCTCTGTAACATATGGGGGATTGCTTATGACTATCCCGAATTTTTCATCTTTTAATTCTCTGCTTATTGAATTCAATATATCATCCTGAATAAAATGAACGCTGGTTTGATTTATAGCTGCATTTTGCCTGGCAACACTCAATGCTTCAATAGAAACATCAAGCGCATAAAGCTGAGCTTCAGGGAGATTTTTTTTCAGGGAAATTGGAATACATCCACTTCCGGTTCCGATATCAATGATTTTTAGTCTATCATTTGATATTTTGGAGTTACTGACATCTGAGAGTATCCATTGAACAAGTTCTTCTGTTTCTGGCCTCGGAATAAGTACTGAGGGATTAACCTTAAATCTTAGACCATAAAATTCTGTTTCACCAATAACATATTGAAGTGGTTTGCCGGTTTTTAATTCTTCCAGGATTTTAACCAATGATTCATAATGATCAGCAGGAATTTCAGTGTCCTTTATATTAATGTATTCGGCCCGTTCAAAATTGCAAACATGGCTAATACTTAACCAGACAAGACTACCTGCTTCCTGCCTGTCGTAAACAGAACTTAAACTATCTATATAAATCCGTTCGGCGTCTCTGAAAGTCATGCCGCAAAGTAAACCAATTCAGCTCAAAAATTAGCAGGATATTGGCTTTCTGAATGATTGAATTTAAATAAACAAGCTTTGAATGATTTTAGGCAATTCATAGCTATTTTTGCTATATGCACTCCCACCAAAACTACCTGCAGCGTTGTATTGATCTTGCCCGCCTTGGATCTGGTTCTGTTAGTCCGAATCCAATGGTGGGATCTGTGATAGTTTGTGATGATAAAATTATCGGAGAAGGATATCACCAGGTTTATGGTCAGGCACATGCCGAAGTAAATGCCATTAAGCAGGTTTTTGAAAATCATGAAAACGCTAAGGAACTGTTAAAACGATCAACAATATATGTTAGCCTTGAGCCATGTTCCCATTTTGGAAAGACTCCCCCATGTGCAGACCTTATTATTTCAAACGAAATACCAAGAGCAGTAATTGGTTGCAGGGATCCTTTTGATCAGATAAATGGCAGAGGAATCGGGAAACTCAGGAATGCCGGAATTGAAGTCATTGAAGGCATATTAACAGAACAATGCATTGATCTCAACAAAAGATTTTTTACCCGGATACAGAAACAAAGGCCATATATTATATTAAAATGGGCACAAACATCTGATGGTTTTTTTGCGCCGGCCAATAAGTCACAGAAATGGATAAGTTCGCAAAATGCAAAGCAATTAGTCCATCGATGGCGGACCGAAGAAGATGCTGTTTTAGTTGGAAGGAATACAGTATTAGCTGATAATCCCCAATTGAATAGCCGGGAATGGCCAGGAAAAAACCCAATTCGAATAATAATTGACAGGCGACTGGAATTGCCAAATGATCTCAATGTTTTTGATCAGAGTCAGGATACCATCATCTTTAATGAGCAAAAAACTGAACTTTCAGACAGAATCAAATACCTGGAACTCGAAGACTTTGACAATTTACTTCCCCAATTAATTGCTTACCAACTTTATCTGATGGATATTCAATCTTTGATTGTTGAAGGCGGTGCAGAAACACTAAAGCTATTTATAAAAGCTGGATTATGGGATGAAGCACGGGTTTTTACTGGTCCACAAATCTGGAATTCAGGTATTCCAGCTCCCGAAATTATGGGAAAACATGGGGAATCACAAAGTGTCGGACAGGATGTACTAAACATTTGGTTTAATATGGAATAGTATGATTTTTATCTTTCTAAGTGTTTGCTGCAGCGTATTTGTTTCGGTCTTATTGAAACTGGCAAAGCGCTATGAAATAGATACCAGACAAGCTATTACATGGAACTATTCCATTGCCGGATTTCTAACCTGGCTCATTTTTAAACCCGAGATTCCAAAGTTTTCTGAAAATATTTATCTGGTGTACATTTCCCTGGGACTATTATTGCCCTTGATATTTGTAGCATTAGCCCTGTCTGTAAGGTATACAGGGATTGTCAAAACTGATGTAGCACAACGTTTATCACTATTTATTCCCGTGCTGGCTGCATTTCTGATATTTGAAGAACCATACTCCTTGATGAAAATGGTGGGAATTCTAATTGCATTTATTGCGATAATTTTTTCTGTTCCCTGGCAAAAACACACTGAAACTTCACATTCTTATTGGTTATACCCTCTGGTTGTTTTCATTGGAATGGGAATAATCGATATACTATTCAAACAGATTGCCAGAACTGAAAATATACCATTCACCTCTTCCCTGCTGGTGGTGTTTACCTTAGCGTTCATTATTTCCATTTTATATCTCTTATATCAAACTCTGATAAATGGATTAAAACTGACTGTAATTAATTTAATTTGTGGCTGGATTCTGGGAATCGCAAATTTTGGGAATATAATATTCTATCTGAAGGCACATCAAACCCTAAGCAATCAACCTTCTGTGGTGTTTTCATCGATGAATGTTGGTGTAATCCTGCTTGGATCGGCTGTTGGTGTTTTTATTTTCAGGGAAAAACTAAGCCGCTTAAACTATGCCGGAATTGTTCTTGCACTGATCTCAATTATGATCCTTACTCTAGCACAATAATGCTCTTTGACGATACTTATAAAACCATCGAGGAAATTTCAGAAGGTGTTTACCGTGATAAGGGGAGTAAATTTATAGCATACCTTTATCCGCTGAATTCTGAAAATGAAGTAAAAGAGATTATTAGCTCCTTAAAGGCTATACATCCAAAAGCCAGGCATCATTGCTGGGCATTGCGTTTAAGCCCCGACAGAACTATTTTTCGATTAAATGACGATGGTGAACCTTCCGGAACTGCAGGCAGACCGATTCTTAATACTTTATTATCCAATGAATTAACAAATATTTTAGGGGTTGTTGTCAGGTATTTTGGTGGAACATTGTTAGGGGTTCCCGGATTGATCAATGCCTATAAATCTGCGACAATTGATGCAGTCAAAAATGCCACAATCATCGAGAAAACAGTTAATTCAATATTCAGAATAGAGTTTGCACATCCTCAAATGAATGAAGTAATGAAAATCATAAAGGATGAGGATGTTAAAATAAGTAATCAAAATTTTGATCTGAACTGCTCTTTTTTATTGGAAGTCAGACAGTCACATGTCAATAAAGTACTTGGAAAGCTTGAAAAAATTGATGGTTTGAAGTGGAAATAGAATCAGGATGACACTACAATGCAAAAGGAATTTTAACGTTTGAATATATGTTGATGCAAAATGAGTTACAAAGTCTATCCTAAAGAAACCATGTATCTTTTTAAGAAGACCCTAAACTGAATACCCAAGATGAATAAAATTTCAGAGTCTGATTTGATAATTAATCCGGATGGAAGTATATACCATCTGAATTTACTGCCCGAAGATATTGCGGATACGGTAATTACTGTTGGTGACCCTGATCGTGTTTCTGAAGTTAGTAAACATTTTGATCGTATTGAATTAAAGAAAGGCAAAAGGGAATTTATCAGCCATACCGGTTATCTGGGTTTCCGCAGAATTACTGTACTTTCAACAGGAATCGGTACTGATAACATTGATATTGTATTTAATGAGCTTGATGCTCTTGTAAACATAGATTTTAGTACCAGAATGGTAAAGCCACATCTTACAAGCTTGAATATTATTCGCATTGGAACATCCGGGTCTGTTCAGGATGATATTCCGATTGGCAGTATCATGGTTTCGGAGTATGGTTTAGGCTTAGATTCATTGATGCAATACTATCTGCATCAACTGTCAGGTGATGAACACATGATTCTGGATGCTATAAGATCACATTTTCATCATTTTAAAGGTATTTCGCCATATATCACGGCTGCGGATGCTGAATTGATTGAAACTATTGGCAAGGGTCTGGAACGAGGTATAACAGTGACGGCTCCTGGGTTTTACGGTCCACAAGGCAGACAGGTTCGTGCCAAAGCCTCCTTTCCGGGCTTAATTGATGATATCAGATCATTCACTAGCGGAAAACACAGAATTACAAACCTTGAAATGGAAACTGCGGGTATTTATGCACTTTCAAGGGTTCTGGGGCATAAAGCTTTGTCTGTAAATGCAATACTGGCAAGCAGGCTAAAGTTTGAGTTTGCTCCTGATCCTGCGAAAATCATAAAACATGCTATTGAACTTGTTTTGAGCAGGTTATAATGTCCTGATTAAATCGTGAAATTTAGCTAATGCTATCAGTTTATCTTCATCGAGATTAAAATCGATCTTCTTCATAAGATAATCTTCCAGATCAAGATTTTCCATCTTACCTATACCTGCAATTACCTCTTTTCGGTGATCAAGACCATATTTAAGGGCTTCGTTAAATGCAATTTTAAAATTTTCAGAAATAGGCTTGTTTGATGCCCAAACGGCAAAAACAAAGGGTAAACCAGTGAATTTCGACCATTCAGCAGCCAGATCATACTGATAGGGATAGTGATCCCTGTTTGAAAAAGTCCGGTCGCCTATCTGAACAAATGCATCAGCCTGCTTAGTCTTAATCAATTCAGGATTAATTTTCCAATGATATTTCAATAATACCTGAGACAGGTTATTTGAGGTACGTGATTGGGCATCAAGCTGTAAACTTTTTATTTCCTGGATAGGCTTATTACTAAAAATAAAAACAGAATCAACATTTCCATTGGCCCCAATACAGTAATTTGAAATGATCTGGTAATCTTTAATTTGGAGTAAAGCTGCAACAGGAACTAATCCTATATCTACTTGATTTTCAATTAATTTATTAGCGCAAACTGAAGGAATATCTAAGCTTAAATCTATTTTATTCAGGATGCCTGAATGCATAATTCCATAAACAAATGGCTTGGAGTTTGTATAGCTGACAGCAGAAACTTTTATTTTAGTCAAAACTAATTTGGCTTGTTTAAATGGTTTGTATTATTAAAATCCAGGATATGAAATTCCTTTCCATCGTATCCAATTTTATATAATGTGGTATTGGAGTGCGGAAAATTATCCATTTCGGCAAGCGGACGGTTTGTTAGAAGACAAAGAAATAAACGCATTGCACGTCCATGCATACAAATCAAAATATTCTGATCGCTATTTTCTTCAATCAGATGCTCAAGGACTATTAATTGTCTTTCCTTAACCTCCAGTGGACTTTCACCTCTTTCAAATTTATGATTAAGTTCACCTGCTTTCCATTGATTTATCAGTGTATGAAAATGTGAAGTTAATTCTTCAGTACTCTCCTGTCCTTCGTGAATTCCCCAGCCAAGTTCATCAAGACCAGGATATTGCACCCAGGGAATGTTTGCGTCAATAAATTTTTTAACAGTTTGGTGGGTTCTTTTTAAAGTGGAGGTATAGATTTTATCGAATGCTATGTTTTTATAGGACTGATAAAAAGCTTCAGCCTGTTCTATTCCTGTTTCATTCAAACTGCTGTCCATACCTCTGCCCTGAACTATTCCTAATTTATTCAGGTCTGTTTCACCATGGCGTATAATGTAGATTGTTTTCTTCAATTCAGAACAGGTAATTTATAAAATTTAGGTTTTTCATCTTCAGGGAACTGATGATCATTATAATCAGTAATTACGTTGTATAGGGTATCACGCTCAATCGGGTGTCTGCCAACCTGTTTGATCAGTTCAACCAATTCCTGAGTGCTCATAGCAGGATTTTGCTCTTCAGCACCTGCCATAGAATAAATTTTTGTAGTATCATCGAGCGTTCCATCAATATCATCTACCCCAAAATTCAAGGATAACTGAGCGGTACTACGACTGATCATTGCCCAATAGGCTTTAATATGATCAAAATTATCAAGGTAAATGCGCGAGATAGCATAATTCCTAAGATCTTCAATAACTGAAACCTCAGAAACATGGGACATTTGGTTATCCTGATTACGGAATTTTAAAGGGATGAAGGTTTGAAATCCACCTGTCCTGTCTTGCAAAGAACGTAACTGCTCCAAATGGTCAACACGATGTTTAAATTCCTCAATATGTCCGTAAAGCATTGTAGCATTTGAGCGCATCCCTAATTTATGCCACTCTTCATGAATTTGCAGCCACTGTTCACCGGTACATTTATCTTTAGCAATCAGTTCTCTGATTTCAGGATGAAATATTTCAGCTCCACCACCCGGGATAGAATCCAGGCCGGCTTCTTTCATTAATTTCATTCCGGTAGAATAATCGATCTTTGCTTTTTTGAAGATATAATGGTATTCAACCGGGGTTAAAGCCTTAACATGAAGTTCGGGACGATGTTTATGTATTTCTGTAAAGAGCTCTGAGTAAAACTTAAGATCATATTGAGGCAATACTCCACCCACAAGATGAACTTCAGTAACCGGTTCAGAATCGTATTTCCTGACTATTTCCATCATCTCCTCCATCGTATATTCCCAACCTTGTGATCTTTCCTTAATCATAACAGAATAGGAACAGAATTTACAGTCGTAAACACAAAGATTGGTGGGTTCAATATGGAAATTGCGGTTAAAATATGTTTTATCGCCATGACGTTTTACACGGATAAAGTTGGCGAGAACACCTAAATAACCCAGCTCTCCTTTTTCATAAAGAAGAATACCTTCTTCAAAGGAAATACGTTCATTTAACTTAACTTTTTCTGCGATTGATCTCAATTCAGCAGAAAGGTTTTTGTCGAGTAAAAGCAGGTCTAGGTTTAATTCGGTGTTCATTATATTCTTTGTACAAAAATACGGAAATGAATAGATTCATTATCATACGGAGGTAAAAGCATTTAAAATAAATGCTGATTTATTTCAGAAATATTAAATACCATGCCATTGTAATTAAATGTGAAAAATTGAGTCCAATTTTTATTCTTTAATTAACTTGAACAAATTTTAATTAGCACATTCAGATCTTAATATGAAAATAGAGACCATAGCTATCCATGCCGGCAATAAAATAGATGGAGATACAGGGGCTGCTATTCAGCCTATTACCCTATCGTCTACTTTTGAACGGGGTGAGGATGGCGGATATCCGGGAGGTTTTATTTATTCAAGGATAGATAATCCCAATAGAAAATCACTTGAGAATGTCGTCGCAAAACTTGAAGGCGCTGAGGATGCTGCTGCCTTTTCATCGGGAAATGCGGCAGGATGTGCAGTTTTTCAGGCTTTAGGCGCAGGTACACATATAATTGCACCTGATGATATGTACCATGGACTCCGGAACCAATTATTACAGGTTTTTGAAGGAATAATCGAGGTTAGTTTTATTGATCTGGCCAATATTGCTGCAATAAGGGATGCTATCAAAGAAAATACACGCTTGATTTGGGTTGAAACACCTTCAAATCCACTTTTAAAGATCAGTGATCTCAAAGCGATAAGCGAACTTGCTAAATCTAAGGGTATTCTTGTTGCTTGCGATAATACTTTCAGTACTCCGGTATTTCAGAAACCACTGGAATTAGGTTGTGATCTGGTGATGCATTCATCTACAAAATATTTTGGTGGCCATAGTGACGTTATTGGCGGAGTTTTGGCATGCAAAAAGAATGATGAGCTATGGAAGAAAATTAAGAATGTTCAGGTTTTATCCGGAGCTGTTCCCTCTCCTTTTGATTGTTATTTAACAGTTAGGGGTATTAAGACGCTTCCTTATCGCATGCGCGGACATGCACACAATGCAGCACTTGTTGCTAAATTTTTGGATTCACACAAACAGGTTGAAAAAGTCTTTTATCCGGGTTTAAAAGAACATCCGGGTCATGAGATTGCAAAAAGTCAGATGAGTGATTTCGGTGGAATGTTATCATTTCTGGTTAAAGGTGGTGCCGATGAAGCCAGAAAGGTTGTGAACTTAGTTAAAATTTTTACCCAGGCAACCAGTCTGGGTGGGGTTGAAAGTCTGATAGAGCACCGTGCTTCCATTGAAGGACCGGATACTAAAACTCCTCAAAATCTCATTCGAATATCAGTTGGTCTTGAGAATTCTGAGGATCTGATTCAGGATTTGAATCAGGCTTTAGGATAATTATTAAATTTAAAATATTGAAAATCAATTAGTTGCAAATTCAATAAAAATTTAATTTGGTAAAAACGCATTCATACTACTATATTTGAAATAATATTTGGTAGCAATACCAATCTGTCTTCAATAAATTTACTTTATTGATTTATACAGAAGTGGCGAGAGATCAGGCTCTATGACCCACTGACAACCCCCCGATCGGTTTCGGGGAAGGTGCCAATTCCTGTCCCGAAAGGGAAAAATAAATTTATATTGAAAATGAAAAAAGACCAATCTACAGTTTCTCTATTTCCGAAATCGGAACCTGCAATCCCATCTCAAAGCCTTTATCATTCTGCATCAGCAATGGATTGTTGTATGTGTATGAATTTAAATCATTGTTGTTAGTTCTTTTATAAGGTAATCGCCTTTAATAAGGAAAAACAACAATTCAGCTATTTGATATCTCTTCTAAAACACTATAATTTAATCAAAAATTAAACCTAACATTTAATAATTATGTCAGCTCAAAATTTAAAATTCGAAACCTTACAGATTCATGCAGGTCAGGAAGCAGATCCAACAACCGGATCACGCGCAGTACCTATCTATCAGACTACTTCTTATGTTTTTAACAGTTCAGAACATGGTGCAAATCTATTCGCATTAAAGGAATTCGGAAATATTTATACCCGTTTAATGAATCCGACCACAGATGTGTTCGAAAAAAGAGTGGCTGCCCTTGAGGGTGGTGTTGCAGCACTGGGTGTATCTTCGGGACAGGCCGCCCAGTTCATTGCATTAAATAATATCATGCAGGCAGGTGATAATTTTGTAACTTCTTCATTTCTTTATGGAGGATCATATAATCAGTTTAAAGTTGCTTTCAAGCGTTTAGGCATTGAAGCCCGTTTTGCGAAGGGTGATGATTCACAAAGCATAGAATCTTTGATTAATGATAAAACTAAAGCTATCTATCTGGAAACGATCGGAAATCCAAGTTTCAGCATTCCTGATTTTGAGAAGATCGCTGAGATCGCTAAAAAGCATGATCTTCCATTAATCGTAGATAACACTTTCGGTGCAGCCGGATACCTATTCCGTCCTTTAGAACATGGTGCCAATGTGGTAGTTCAATCTGCAACAAAATGGATTGGCGGGCATGGAACCAGCATTGGTGGTGTAATTGTTGACGGTGGTAATTATAACTGGGGCAACGGTAAATTCCCACAGTTCACTGAGCCTTCTGAAGGATACCACGGTTTAGTATTTAACAGTGTATTTGGAATTGGTGGTCCATTTGGTAATATACAGTTCATCATTCGCGCACGTGTTGAAGGGTTACGTGATTTCGGACCTTCACAATCACCATTTAACTCATTTCTTCTGCTTCAGGGACTTGAAACATTATCACTTCGTGTTCAGCGCCATGTTGATAATGCACTGGAACTAGCTAAATGGCTTGAGAGCCATCCCCAGGTTGATAAAGTTGAGTATCCCGGATTAGCCAGCAGCCCAACACATGAAAGAGCTAAAAAATATCTGAAGAATGGTTTTGGTGCGGTGCTTTCTTTTGAAGTTAAGGGTGGAAAAGAAGCCGCTACTAAATTTGTTGATAATCTTAAGCTGATCAGTCACCTTGCTAATGTTGGTGATACTAAAACACTGATCATACAGCCAAGTGCAACTACCCATCAGCAATTAAGTGATGTCGAACAATTGGCAGCAGGAGTTAAGCCATCATCATTAAGGGTTTCAGTAGGTATTGAGCATATCGATGATATCAAAGCCGATCTGGAACAGGCTTTTGCCGCTATAAAGTAAAAAAGGCTATTTATTAAGAATAAAAAGACCTCTCCGATCTGTTCCGGATTGGAGAGGTCAAACTACCATGAATACAGAAGCTATTTATAAACATAAAAAGTCTTTCATGCTCGAAAGTGGCCAAAAGTTAAAGGATCTTGAGATCGCTTATCATACTTTTGGGTCACTAAATGCTAAAAAGAATAATGTAATTTGGGTTTGTCATGCTCTGACTGCAAATTCAGATGTCTTTGACTGGTGGAA
>Ga0123337_10000166_pt1 | contig 130621 bp, 131 predicted proteins | sample frozenSSSSmetaG_FD_89792 | JGI IMG/M metagenome (GOLD analysis project Ga0123337, IMG submission 89792) | Glacier valley bacterial and archeal communities from Borup Fiord, Nunavut, Canada, to study Microbial Dark Matter (Phase II) -... | ecosystem: Environmental > Aquatic > Freshwater > Ice...
ACCAACGCCGGTTCGGTGCTGATCATGTCGGACAGCGGGGTTCCGTTCCTGCTCTCGATGCGGCCGTTTATCGACGGCGTGACCCTGATCATGTGGGCGTGGGGCACATGGTGGATCCCGCTGCTGATCCTGTTCGGCCTCTGGAAGCATGGCGTGCGCCGCGTACCGCTGGCCTATACGCCGATGCTGTGGAGTCTGGTGTTTCCGCTGGGCATGTATGCGCTGGCCAGCCTGCGCCTGTCGCTGGCGGCCGAAATCCCGGCGTTGAAAGTCATCGCCCAGACGATGGTCTGGATCGCGTTGGCGGCCTGGGTCGCCACTGCAGGCGGGCTGGTCGCCGCCATATGGCGAGGGCTTTGGGTCCGGCGGCCGGAGCCGGACGCGACTCGGCCCCTATAGGCCGAACGCGGTCTCGAGAATGTTCAGCTGAAGAAAGCCAGTGACCAGGACAGTGTTGACGGCCCAGGCGACTGTCAACGCTCTGGCTACAAGCCACCACACGGAGGTTTCGCTGGGCGGCGAACGCCAGATCCCGACCAGGACCCACAACGTATAGGCCAGGGTGACGACGAGCAGGGTCTGTTGCAGCCAGAGGGTGGTGTTGTAGAGCGCGGCGATGAATCCCGAGATCAACAGCGCGCTGACGAATACACCATAGCCCCAGAAGACCACGGGCAGGGGGGCCTGACCGTTCCAGACCTGGGACGGAGACGCGAAGACTCCGGGGTCAGTCTGGGGGCCGGAGCCGTTGGGGAAGTGGGAATTCAGCTGGTTCAACGCCGTTCCTCCAGTGGTGGACTTTGAGAGTGTCCCGAGTGAAGCCGTGTCTATCAACGCGCCCCATTCTAGCACGGCTTTTTGTTCCAATGAATTCAACCGTAACCCGCTATGAAAGAACGGCATTTTTCCGGATCGGGCCGCTATCTTACGATGACGAAAACGTAACGGGTGATCCCGTAAAGCGGCCCTAGAATGTTTGACGACCTGTACCCGGGATGGAGTTTTCCGCATGTTTCGCAAGATGATCGGTTGTGGCGTCGCCGCAGCCGCCCTGGTGTTCGCCACCGGTTCGGCGATGGCCCAGGACTTTTCGGCGGCCCGCATCAGTGACGAAATCCGCACCATCAGCGCGGATGCCTATCAGGGTCGCTATCCGGGCACCGAGGGCGAGCGGATGGTGCTTTCGTGGCTGCAGGCTCAGTACGAGGCGATGGGGCTGGAACCGGGCGGTCCGGACGGCCAGTGGCTGCAGCCGGTCGAACTGAAGCGCTACACCCCGGTCGCCGGGGCCACGGCCAGCTGGACCGGGCCGGACGGACAGGTTCACGCGCTGACGCCGGGTACCGACATTGTCCTGCGGGCGGTCACCAATGACGGCCGGGCCACGATCCGGAATGCGGGTCTGGTCTTCGTCGGGCATGGCATCCTTGCCCCCGAGCGCCAGTGGGACGACTACGGCGACGCGGATGTACGTGGCAAGATCGTCATCGTCGTTGCCGGTGAGCCTGACGGCGAGCGGTTCAACGGGGACTATGCCACCAACTACCAGTCGGGGGCCTACAAGGCGGACGAAGCCTTCCGCCGCGGTGCGGTCGGCATCATCACCCTGAGCCGGGGCGATGCGGCGTCCCCGATGTGGCAGCGGACATTGCGTGGCAGTACCCGCGCCCGCACGCTGACACCCGGCGCGGCGGACCTGGAGTTTTCGGCCACGGTGCCGGAGGGTACCGTGGCGGCCTGGGCTGCGGCCGCCGGGGTCGATATGGGTGACGAGAGCGATTTCGCCGGCGGCGCCTTCAAGGCGATGCCGCTCACCGGCGTGACTGTGTCGGTCGACGTCGCCGAGACCATCGACACCCTGGTGACCCATAATCTGCTGGCCCGGATTCCCGGGACCGAGCACCCCGAAGAGACGATTATCTATTCGGCCCACTGGGACCATGTCGGCGGGGCAGAACAGCATCCCGGTGTGCCCGGCGACAACATCTGGAACGGGGCGTGGGACAATGCCTCGGGCACGATCGGCGTGCTGGAGATGGCCCGCCAGCTGAGTGCCGCACCGCGGCCCAAACGCTCGATCGTCTTCGCCCATATGGCGGCCGAGGAGATGGGGCTGATGGGGTCGTACGGCTATGCCGCCAACCCGGTCTGGCCGCTGGAGACGACGGTGGCGGACATCAATATCGATATGCTGCCGCTGTCGGGGTCGACCCGCGACGTGCCGATCTTCGGCAAGGGGCAGAACGATCTGGAAGACCGGCTCGAGGTTCTGGCCGAGGCCCAGGGCCGCTATGTCTCCGACGACCACATGCCGGATCAGGGCTTCTATTACCGGTCGGACCATTTCCCGTTCGCCCGCATGGGTGTGCCTGCGATCATGCCCTGGCACGGCTGGGACCTGGTTGACGGGGGTCTGGTGGCGGGCGAGGCCGCGTGGCGCGCCAAATTCGCGGCCGACTATCACAAGGCCTCGGACGAATGGTCGGCGGACTGGGACCTGACCTCGGCGGTCGAGAACCTGGGCCTGCTGTATCATCTGGGTCTGGACCTCGCGAACAGCCGAGACTGGCCCGGCTGGAAGCCCGACTCCGAGTTCGGGGCCATTCGGGCCGAGAGCGACGCGGCCCGACACTAGGCCTGACGGCCACCGCCCATCCCGGCCGTTGCCGGAATGAGCGGTGGCGCGCGGCTCAGACGGCCGCCAGCGCCTGATCCAGGTCGGCGATCAGGTCGTCGATATGTTCGATCCCGACCGACAGGCGCACCGTGTCGTCGGTTACGCCCGCCTTCTTCAGTTCGTCGGGCGACAGCTGGCGGTGGGTGGTCGAGGCCGGGTGGCAGACCAGCGACTTGGCGTCGCCGATATTGACCAGCCGGGTGAACAGTTTGACCGCGTCCTGGAAGCGCGCACCGGCCTCGCGTCCGCCCCTGACGCCGAAGGTCAGCAGGCCCGAGGCCTTGCCGCCGAAATATTTCTGGATCAGGGCGTGGTCGGGGTGTTCGGCCAGTCCGGCATAGTTGACCCAGTCGACCTTGGGGTGGGCCTTCAGCCATTGGGCGACGGCGGTGGCGTTCTCGACATGGCGATCCATGCGCAGGCCCAGCGTCTCCAGCCCCTGCAGGATCAGGAAGCTGTTGAACGGCGAGATGGCCGCGCCGGTGTTCCTGAGCAGCACCGTCCGCGCCCGGCCGATGAAGGCGGCGGGGCCAAAGGCCTCGGTATAGACGACGCCGTGATAGGCGACTTCCGGTTCATTCAGGCGACGGAAGCGCGCCTTGTGCTCGGCCCAGGGGAAGGTGCCGCCGTCGATGATGGCCCCGCCGACGCTGGTGCCGTGGCCGCCGATGTATTTGGTCAGGGCGTGGACGACGATGTCGGCCCCATGTTCGATTGGGCGCGTCAGATAGGGCGTCGGCACGGTGTTGTCGACGATCAGCGGCAGGCCCTGGGCATGGGCGGCCCCGGCCAGGGCGGCGAAATCGACGACATTGCCGAGCGGGTTGCCGATCGACTCGCAGAACACTGCCTTGGTGCGGGCATCGGTATGGGCCGCCACCGCCGCGAAATCGTCGGCGTCGATGAAGCGGACCTCGATGCCGTACTGGGGCAGGGTGTGGGCGAACAGGTTGTAGGTGCCGCCGTACAGGGCCCCGGTGGCGATGATGTTGTCGCCGGCCTCGGCGATGGTCAGGATCGCATAGGTGATCGCGGCCATGCCCGAGGCCACGGTCAGGGCGGCGACCCCGCCCTCCAGCGCCGCCAGACGTTGTTCCAGCACGTCCGAGGTCGGGTTCATGATGCGGGTGTAGATATTGCCCGCCACCTTCAGGTCGAACAGGTCGGCCCCATGCTGCGTGTCATCGAAAGCGTAGCTTGTGGTCTGGTAGATGGGCACGGCGACCGACCGGGTGGTCGGGTCGGGCGAGAAGCCGGCGTGCACGGCCAGGGTTTCAAAACGCGGAGAGGCGGTGGTGGTCATGGTCGTCACAGGTCCCGCTCATCGCGACCCGAACGGCTGAGAAAACCCGTGAAGACAGATGGCCGCAACGGCGGCCATGGGCGACCCCAGGCGTGGGGCCACTGTCTTCACTCATCTCTCGTGGTTCCGAAGAACCCCGCAGGAGTTGGCACCATCTTCGAAACCGGGTGGGTCTCGACAGGTTGCCCCGACGTCAAAGGGCCTATCCCTCGGTCGGTCTTGATGAGTGAGACCAAGCTGGACCACGGAGGACGAGGTCGTCAAGCGGCATTGTGCGGTGCAGCGGAATTGGGCGCGCTCTTGACCATTGCCAACCGCAGCTCCCTCAGGTTGTATACCGTTGGTGCGATAACCCGGAGGCGACGATGCGATTTGGTCCGATCTGCCCCAACTGTACCGAACCCGTTCCCTTTGGGCGATCGCAGTGGAAGCTCGGCACGGTGTTTCAATGTGCGCGGTGCGACGCGGCCCTCGTATATCCGCGGTGGACCGCAGCCATTTGGGGCGGTGGCGGAGCCTTGATCTTCGGGATGCTCCGCCACTCCGTTCCGCAAGAGGCAGGGAGCCAGATCGCCCTGTTCGCGTTGATGATTGCGATCATCCTGCCGCTCAGCTGGGCGACGACGAAGGTCCGTTTGGCCAACGTCGGCTAGCGACCAGTAGGGGCTCCGCCTAACAAACCGCCTCGACTTGTCATCCTCGGGTTTGCCCGAGGATCCATCGTTCAGTGGCTTCTTCCATTTGATCGCGGGATCCGCTTGATGACGACACGAGTCTTCAAGGGGCCGCAACGCTGCGAAACTGGTCTTCGGGACAAACCCGGGGGTGACGGTGTGAATCCGAGTGTCCGCCGACGCTCAAAGGGCTCGCTCTCCGTGCCGCCAGCCCGCCCCGCACTCAGCCGCTGAACAGGAAGTTCAGCACGTCGCCGTCCTTGACCACATAGGTCTTGCCCTCGGCGCGCAGCTTGCCGGCCTCGCGGGCTTTTGCCTCGCCTTTCAGGGTGACGAAATCGTCGAAGGCGATGGTCTCGGCGCGGATGAAGCCTTTTTCGAAATCCGTATGGATGACGCCGGCGGCCTGGGGGGCGGTGGCGCCGACCGGGATGGTCCAGGCGCGGGCCTCTTTCGGGCCGACGGTGAAATAGGACTGCAGCCCCAGCAGGCTGTAGGCCTCGCGGATCAGGCGGTTCAGGCCCGGCTCGGCCAGACCCAGGCCTTCGAGGAATTCCTTCTGTTCAGCCTCGTCGAGGACGGCCAGTTCGGAATCGATCTTGGCCGAGATGACGACGGCATTGGCATTGTCCTCGGCGGCGCGCCTGGCCACCAGATCGGACAGGTCATTGCCCTTGTCGGCCGAACCCTCGTCGACGTTGGAGACATAGAGGGCGGGCAGGGCGGTCAGCAGCTGCAGCATGTGCCAGGCCTTTTCGTCCTCCTTGTCGACCTTGACGGTCCGGGCGGGCTTGCCGGCACGCAGGGGGACGAGGGCGAGGTTGATCAGGCGCAGGGTGGTCTGGGCCTCCTTGTCGCCGCCCTTGGCCTTCTTCTCGACGTTGCCGACCCGCTTCTCGAGGCTTTCGAGGTCGGCCAGCATCAGTTCGGTCTCGATGATCTCGAGGTCGCTGACCGGATCGATGCGGTCCTCGACATGGGTGATGTCGTCATCGATGAAGCAGCGGGCCACGAAGGCCACGGCGTCGCAGTCGCGGATATTGGCCAGGAACTGGTTGCCCAGACCCTCACCCTTGGACGCGCCGCGCACCAGGCCGGCGATGTCCACAAAGGTGATGCGCGAGGGGATGATCTCTTTCGAACCGGCGATATCGGCAAGGGCCTGCAGGCGCGGTTCCGGGACCGCCACGTCGCCGGTGTTCGGCTCGATGGTGCAGAACGGATAGTTGGCCGCCTGGGCCGCCGCCGTCTTGGTCAGGGCATTGAACAGGGTGGACTTGCCGACATTGGGCAGTCCGACGATCGCGACTTTAAGAGCCATGGTATTCCTCGTGAGCGCGAGCCTTTAGCCGGTCGCGGTCCGTTTGTCAGGTTCGCGCTTGCAGCGAGGGGTTAGTGTTTTTCGGCGGCCGCAGCCGGAGCCGCCGAAGCGGCCGGGGCAGGCGACGCAGCCGGTGCAGGCACCGGGAGCCGGACCTCGGCCTGGACCGTCATCGCCGGAGACTTTTCGAAGCCGAGAGTCAGGGGCACAGTCTGGTCCACGACCAGCGGCGCGGTCAGTCCGACCAGCATAAGATGCTCGCCGCCCGGGGCCAGGGTTACGGCCTGTCCGGCAGGCAGGGGGAGGCCAGCGGTCATCTCGCTCATCCGCATGACGCCGTCGTCCATGCTCATGGTGTGGATCTGGGTTGCGGTGGACACCGGCGTGGCCACGCCGGTCAGGCGGTCCCCGGCCGAGGACTGCAGGGTGAGGTAGCAGGCCCCCGTCTGGGCCCCGTTCGGCGTCGGCCGGCACCAGGCGGCGGTGGCCGTGATGACATTGCGCGTGCCGTCCGTGTCGACGGTGGTCTTGGTGGCGACAGGTTCACCCGGCTGGCAGGCGGCAAGCCCGACCAGGGCGAGGGCGGCGATCAGAAAACGCGTCATGGCAATACTCCTTCCGGCCCCCGGCGAGGGCACCGTCCTACAGGCCGGACCGTGCGCAGGGGCGGGGGCCGGGTATCAAATTCAACTCACCCTGAACCTAGACGATGGCGGACATAAGGACGATGCCCCCGGCGGGTGTTTTCTTGTCGCGGCCCTGCGGCCGGTCAGCCGTCGCGCGCGGCCTGGCGCGGGCTGAATTTGGGGGCCGGGGCCAGGCGCATGACCTCGCCCTGGTAGCGTTCGTCATCACCGGTCGCGGCGAAGGGCAGGGCGTCGGCCACGGCGTTCAGCAACCCGTCCAGCCAGGGCTGTTCGGCCTTGTGAAAATCGCCCAGCACATGGGGCATGACCAGATGGCTCTCGCCGGGATGGCCGATGCCCAGACGGGCGCGCCGGAAATCGGGGCCCAGGTGGCTGATCAGGGAGCGGACGCCGTTCTGTCCCGCCGCACCGCCGCCCGTCTTCATGCGGAAGCGGCCGGGGGCCAGGTCGATCTCGTCGTGGAAGACGATGATCTGTGCGGGCGGGATCTTGTAGAAGCGGGCGGCCTCACCGACGGCCCGACCGCTTTCGTTCATATAGGTCTGCGGCTTCATCAGAAGCGCCTTGACCGGACCGGCGGGCGTGTCGATTTCGCCCTCGCTGACGACCGACTGGAATTTGGCCCGCTCGGGTCCGAAGCGCCAGCGCCGGGCGATGGCGTCGACGGCCATGAAGCCGATGTTGTGGCGGTTGTTCTGGTATTTGGGGCCCGGATTGCCGAGCCCGGCCAGGATGATCATCGCTCAGCTCCGGAAACCGAAACGGCCCACTCCCGTAAGGGAATGGGCCGCTCCAGAACAGTCAATCGCGGGACGATCAGTCTTCCGACTTGTCGCCTTCGGCGGCGTCGGCGTCATCGCCCTGGGCGGTGGCCGGAACCTCGACGGATTCGGCTTCAGCCTCGGCATCGGCAGCCTGGTCGGCGGCTTCGGACATGGCGGCCGAGGACACCTTGATCGCGGCGATCATGAAGTCGCGGTCACCGATCGCAGGCTCGACGCCCTTGGGCAGTTTGATGTCCGAGATGCGGATCGAGTCGCCCAGCTTGTGGTTCGACAGGTCGACCGTCAGGTCTTCCGGAATGTGGTCGGCGCGGACCGAAATCTCGACCGTGTGACGGACGATTTCCAGCGAACCGCCCTGACGGAAGGCTTCGCACTGGTCCTGGTTGATGAAGTGAACCGGCACTTCGATCTTGATGATCTGCTTCATGTCGACGCGCATCAGGTCGAAATGCAGGGGACGATCCGAGACCGGATCGAACTGCACCGCCTTGGCGATGACGGGCTGGCTTTCCTCGCCGTACTTCAGCGTGACCAGATGGCCCAGCAGCTTGCCGGTGTAGAGGGATTTGCGGAAGTCCTTCTCGTTTACCGAGATGGACACGGGGCCCTGGTCGCCGCCGTACAGAATGCCCGGGACAGCGCCGGAGCGACGTACGGCGCGGGCGCCACCGGTGCCAACGCCAGCACGGACGTCGACGTTCAGGATGATCTCGGCCATCTGGCTCGCCTCAATAACACAAACGCCGCTGGGCAGGCCCGCGCGGCGGGGTCTTGGACCCTCGAATTCAAGAGCGCGGGTCATTACACGCTCATGGGCAGCTACGCAACCGCCCGTGAGCGACAGTGTCGCTTACCGGCGGTGCGTGGCGATGAAGTCCTAGACCATTTTTGCTTCAGGTCGAGCCGACCTGAAGTAAAAAAATGGTCCAGCATCAAGCTGGAGCGAAATCTGAGCCGGGTTGGACTGCGTCCGACCCAACCGATTTCGCTCTAGCGGGACGCGGACTGAATCGCGCTGATGGACGCGGCCGCGGCACCGGCCGCGATCGGTGACGAAATGCCGCCCGCACCAGCGACAGCCGTGTCAGGCGTCGGGGTGACCGGCGGGATCGGGGTGATGTTGCTGGCCGTGCAGGTGGCCAGATCGCGCATGATGTGCCGGCCAACGCAGAAGATGTCTTCATAGCTGGGGCGCGAGGCCGCCAGGCACTGGAACAGCATCAGCTTCGACATGTTCAGGCAGAACTCGCTGTTCGATTCGACGACCAGGGCCTCGGTATTGGCCCGGGCGTCATCGCCACCGGCCCCCAGGGCGGCCAGGGCGGCGATGGCGAGGGAGTTGACCACGGCCGGGGTGTAGGGCGGTTCGGCCTCGGCATGGGTCAGGGACAGGCCCGTGCCCGTGTTGGCAGCCGCGAACAGGCGGGCGGCGTCCTCGGCCGACGGCAGCATCTGGACCGCAGACAGGCTCTTGGCACTCTCAAGCCGGTCTTCGCGGTTCTGGATGTGGATCGAGGCCCACCGGCGGCGGGGGTCACCGCGGCCCTGGATGGTGTAGGCGTCTTCCTCGACCGCATTGGCGATGGTCATGAGGGTGGCTGAATCCTTGCCGATCACCTCGACGATCAGACCGGCGGCCGCGTCGGCACCGGGGAAGGTGGCGGCATAGGCGGGATCGGCGATGATGCGTTCGACCATCCGCTGGCGCTGGGCCGGGTCGACGGCGAAGGTGCGGACACCGGCGACGAATTCCGGCGACTGCAGCGCCAGGATCGAGCCGTAGGCGATCATGCCGCGCGACAGCTGGGCCGGCTCATAGGCGGCACCCCGGCGGATTGCGGCCTGGATGGACGCCGCGTCGGGGAAGCCGGCCTGGATCGAGCCGACCTCGCGGATGAAGGTGACATAGATGGAGGCGGCCTCGGCCACGCCCTCGTTCAGGGTCACCGCCGGCGGCGGCGGCGGCGGCGGCGGCGCGACGGGCTCAGGCTCGGGCGTGGCGCAGCTGGCAAGAAGGACAGTCGCGGCAACGGCCGCAATCGACAGACCGGAACGTACAGAGGTCTGGAACATAGGCATGAAACCCCACGTAAAAGCGCAACGCCGGTGGAAACCGGCATTCTGTTGATCTGTATAACGCGGTCAGAGGGGTTTTCCGACCGTTAATCGAACAGTTTCGACACCGATTCCTCGTTGGCGATGCGGCGGATGGCCTCGCCGATCAGTGGTGCCACGGACACGGTGCGTATCTTGCCGCAGGTCAAAACTTCGTGGGGTTGTTCGATGGAGTCGGTGATGACCAGTTCTTTGAGCGGGCCGTCCGTGACCCGCTGGACCGCCGGGCCCGACAGAACACCGTGGCTGATATAGGCCGAAACCGACTCCGCGCCGCGCTCGATCAGGGCCTGGGCCGCATTGACCAGGGTGCCGCCGGAATCGACGATGTCGTCGAACAGGATGCAACGGCGACCCTCGACGTCCCCGATGATGTTCATCACTTCGCTCTCGCCGGCCTTTGGGCGACGTTTGTCGACGATGGCCAGGTCGGCATCCAGGCGTTTGGCCAGCGACCTGGCCCGCACCACGCCGCCGACGTCGGGCGAGACGATCATCAGTTCGTCGCTGCGCGGATAGTATTCGCGGATGTCACGGGCCAGCACCGGGGTGGCCAGCAGGTTGTCGGTCGGAATGTCGAAGAAGCCCTGGATCTGTCCGGCGTGCAGATCCATCGTCAGGACCCGGTCGGCCCCGGCGCGGGTGATCAGATTGGCGACCAGTTTGGCCGAAATCGGGGTGCGGCCGCCGGTCTTCCGGTCCTGCCGGGCATAGCCGAAATAGGGCATGACCGCCGTGATCCGCTTGGCCGATGCCCGGACCAGGGCGTCGGTGATGATCAACAGTTCCATCAGGTTGTCGTTGGCCGGATAGCTGGTCGACTGGATAACGAAGACGTCCTCGCCGCGGACGTTTTCCTCGATGACAGCGAAGACCTCATTGTCGGCGAAGCGTTTCACCTGGGCCTTGGTCAGGGGCATGTCGAGGTGGGTGGCTATCGCCTGGGACAGGGTCCGGTTCGAATTGCCTGCAAGCAGCTTCATCGCCGGTCATCCTTTCGCCGTCATCGAACCGCCAGATCAGGTGGCGCTTTCAAGCGCGCTTCTTATCAGGGGACAGGCCTGCTTCAAGGCATGGTGACGCAATATCTTCAATTTGCGTCCGCATTGGCGAGCCCGGATCGCTGGTGTAGAGGTCTCGCTGTGTTTCCGCGGCACCGTGTGGGTCGCACCCGCGTCGGCATGTCATGAGGTCGCCCTTGCCTGCTTCGAAGTTCCGTTCCGGTCTTATGATCGCGACCGTCGCCCTGTCTGTACTGGGCGTGAGCGCCTGCGCAGGCACCAACAAACGTCCCCGTCTGGCTTACGAAGAGCGGCCGGTCGAAGCGCTCTACAACACGGGCTACGAGCGTCTGCAGCGCGGGCGCTGGGGCGATGCGATCGATTATTTCCAGGAGGTCGAGCGTCAGCACCCGTATTCGGAATGGTCGCGTCGCGCGATCCTGATGCAGATTTACGCCTACTATCAGAACAATAGTTACTCTGAGGCGATCGCCGCCTCGGACCGTTTCATCCAGCTGTTCCCGGGCAATCCGTCGGCGGCCTATGCCTTCTATATGAAGGCGATCTGCAATTTCGAGCAGATCACCGACGTCGGTCGCGACCAGGGCTATGCCGAACAGGCACTGCTGGGCCTGCGCGATGTGGCGCGGCGCTATCCGGGTACCCCCTTTGCGGTCGATGCGACGGTCAAGATCGACATGGTCAACGACCAGCTGGCCGGCAAGGAAATGGCCATCGGTCGCTACTACCAGCGCGCCAGCCAGCCGCTGGCCGCGATCAACCGCTACAAGACGGTCATCGACAACCAGGACTTCCAGCGCACCTCGCATACGCCCGAGGCCCTGTACCGTCTGGTCGAGGTCTATCTGAGCATCGGCCTGAAGGATGAGGCCGAGCGCAACGGGGCCGTTCTGGGCTTCAACTATCCGGGCAGTCCCTGGTATGCCGAGGCCTACGCCCTGCTGACCGAACAGGGCAAACGCCCCGATGTGGCCCCCGAGGGCCAGCGCGAAAGCTGGCTGCGCCGGATCATCCCGGGCTGACGCTTGCCGCTGTCCGGGCCCGGCGTGCGCCGGTCGCGATGCGGGGGGCCGGTCTTGGGACGTCCGGCCGCGGGCTTTCGTGGCTAGACCATTTTTGTTTCACGTCGAACCGACCTGAAGCCAAAAAATGGTCCAGTGTTTATACTGGAGCGAAATCTGAGCCGAGTTGGACGTCGTCCAACTCAACCGATTTCGCTCTAGTATGGGGAAAGCCACGAATCATCCCGCCATGCTGACCGCCCTGACCATTCGCGACATCGTCCTGATCGACGCGCTCCACCTCGAGGTGGAGGCGGGCCTGACCGTGCTGACCGGTGAGACCGGGGCGGGCAAGTCGATCATCCTCGACGCCCTGGGCCTTGCCCTGGGCGGGCGTGGCGATGCAGGTCTGGTGCGCGAGGGGGCCAAACAGGCCGTGGCCACCGCCGTGTTCTCGGCCCCAGACGATCCCGAGCTGATCGCCCTGATTGCCGAGCGCGGCTTCGAGGTGGCGGCCGGCGAAGAGCTGATCCTGCGCCGTATCCTGTCGACCGACGGCCGTAGCCGCGCCTTCATTAATGACCAGCCCGCCGGAGTCACGGCCCTGCGCGAGATCGGCCAGGCCCTGGTCGAGGTCCATGGCCAGCATGAGACTGTCGGCCTGCTGGACTGGAAGACCCATCGCGCCCTGCTGGACACCTATGGCGGCCTGTCGCCGCAGCTGGCCGATGTGGCGCGGGCGGCCGAGACGCTCAAGGCGGCGACGACCCGGCTGGCCGAGTTGCGCGCCGCCGCCGCCGAGGCCGCGGCCCATGCCGAGGATCTGGCCCTGAACCTGGCCGACCTCGATGCGCTGGACCCGCGCGCCGAGGAGGAAACCGAACTGGCTGGCGAGCGGGCCATTCTGGGGGCGGCCGAGAAGGCGCTGGCGGACCTGTCCGATGCGCGGACGGCGCTGGGCGGCGACAAGCTGAGCCAGAAGTTGTCGTCGGCCCTGCGCGCGGTCGAACACGCGCGCCAGCGGGCCCTGCAGGCCGGGGCGGAGGAGGATCATCCCGTCATCGCCCGGCTGCTGGCCGCGGCCGAAGCCATCGACCGGACGCTGGTGGAGGCGGTCGAGGCGATCGCCGAGGTCGATGCGGCGGCGGCGGCCTTTGATTTTGAGCCCGGGCGGCTGGACAAGGCCGAGGAGCGGCTCTTCGCCCTGCGCGCGGCGGCCCGCAAATTGAACACCAGTGTGGAGATGCTTCCGGTCCTGCGCGGCCGGTTCCGTGACCAGCTGCGGCTGATTGAAGATGGGGCCGAGGCCCTGACCGAGGCGGAACGGGCCACATCGGTGGCGCGGGAGGCCTATGACGTGGCCGCCGCCTTCCTGTGCTCGGCGCGTGAGGCAGCGGGTGAGCGGCTGTCGGCGGCGGTGATGGGGGAACTGGGCCCGCTGAAGCTGGACCGGGCGCAATTCCGGGTCGATTTCGAGCCGGTAGCCGAGGGGCGTCGCGGGCCGCACGGCCTCGAGACCGTGCGTTTCCAGATCGCCACCAATGCCGGGACTCCGTTCGGGCCGCTGGATGCGATCGCCTCGGGCGGTGAGCTGGCGCGGTTCGCCCTGGCGATGAAGGCGGCCCTGGCCAGCCGCGCCGACCAGCGACAGCCGGTGATGATCTTTGACGAGGTCGACCAGGGTGTCGGCGGGGCCGTGGCCGAGGCCGTGGGCCAGCGGCTGAAGCGGCTGTCGACCGGGGCCCAGGTGCTGGTGGTCACCCACAGTCCGCAGGTGGCGGCGCGCGGTCACGCCCACTGGAAGGTGCGCAAGGCCGACACAAACGGGGTCACGACCACGACGATCGACACCCTCGATCCCGCCACCCGTCAGGAAGAGATCGCCCGCATGCTGGCCGGGGCGACCATCACCGACGAGGCCCGGGCGGCGGCCAAGGTGCTGATCGGATAGGAACGGTCCGGCGAGCGCTGAGTCCGGCGCGCGAACCGTCAGGGCCTCCGGGTGCCCGGTTTGAGGTCGGGGTCAAGTCCCGGACCGAGGATTGGCTCCCGATCGGCCTTCGCCTCGGTGCTGTCCAGATCGGCCGACGCCGGCCGCTGTGTGCCGCGATCCGTCTCCAGTTCGCTATCGCGACCATATCCCGGTGTGCCGGGCTTAGGAGGGTTTGGTGTCTGGGTCTTCGTCATGGGATCGGTTCTCCTCAGGAATTCAGTGACGGTCGAGATAGTCTGCGACCGTCCGGTTGAACCGGGAGAGTCCCTCTTCGAGGTAGTCGCTCACCCTCGGAATTTCAGCGATGTAGCGAGGCGTCCGGGCCCGGCCGATATCGCCCGCTGCCCGCCGCGCCTCGGACCATTCGTCCAGCGTGAAATCGCCACGCCCCAGAAGGACGAGGGCGATCAGGTCCCGCTGCTCGTCATCGTTGAGGTCGCTGATCGCCGAGACGAGCTCATGGCGGGTGTCGTCCGAAGCGCCGAATTCCAGCGCATCGACGCTGTCGTCGTCGCTGGGATTGGACCCGCTGTCCGGATCGGTCTGCTCGACCTTGACGTCGAACAGACGCGCCTTGAGCAGGATCTCGATCGCGACATCAGGATTTATGGTCAGGTCCGGCAAAGTGTCGACGATGTCATCGGGCATGAATTCTTCTTTCCTCGATAGGCAGGTTTCCTCGATAGACAGGGGATACGCGCGGGCCACGATGTGGTTGCGAGGCAAGTCAGGCCGGGTCTGACGGCCCGCCGACGACGACCCGCTCGATAGAGCGGTGCCTTGCGTTGATCCCTATCAACCCGCCGCGTTCGAACCCGCTGTCGCCCTTCGCTCGCAACCGTTGCCCGTCCCATGTGTTTCCCCTGCCTGACGGTTCGATCGCGGGAGCGACGACGATGCAGTGGGAAATTCAATGACAGATCAAGCTATCCAGCCACGCGTGGCCATCGCGGGGGTGTCCCTGCGCGCCTTGCTGATGCCGTTTCCGATTGCCTGTTTTACCGGGGCGCTGCTGACGGACATCACCTATGCCCAAACGGCGGTGATCCAGTGGGCCAATTTTTCGGCCTGGCTGCTGGCCTTCGGCATGCTCACGGGCGGGATCGCCTTTCTGCTGGGGCTGATTGATCTGTTCCTGGCCGACAGATACGCGCGCACCGCATTCGTCTGGGCGCAACTGGGTGTCAGCGTGGGCGTGCTGGCCGTCGCCCTGGTGAATAATTTCGTTCATGCGCGGGACGGCTGGACCTCGGTGGTGCCGACGGGCCTGACCCTGTCGGTGGTCACCGTCCTGCTGATGATCCTCAGCGGGGTGCTGGGCCAGATTGCTGTTCGTCGTGCCGAGGGAGGCCGGTCATGATCCGCGTCTCAACCCTGACGGCGCTGGGCGTCGTGCTGGCCCTCGGGGCCTGCAGCAAGCCGGCCTTTCCGCCGGAACAGCAGCAGGGGGCCAACCCTCAGCTACCGGCGGCGCAGCAGTTTCTGTTTCCGCCGATGAACATCACCACCCCGGTCGGGTGGAAGGATGGCGAGGCGCCGACGGTCCCGGCGGGTTTCACCATCACCGCCCTGGGCACTGACATGAAGGGGCCGCGCAATGTGGTGGCCCTGGCCAACGGGGATGTGCTGGCTGTTGAGGGCGGCGGTCCGGGCGGCGAGCCGGTGACCCGGCCCAAGGACCTGATCTACGGCATCGTCAAGGGACGGGCGCACAGTCCGGTCAAGGCAGGCAACCGGGTCGTTCTGCTGCGGGACGCCAACGGAGACGGCCGCGCCGAGCAGCAGATCGTGCTGATCGACAATCTGCACTCGCCGTTCGGCATCGTGCAGGTGGGCGACGCCCTCTATGTCGCCGAGACCGACAGGATCATGCGCTACGCCTTCACCCCCGGCCAGACGCGGCTGACCGGTCCGGGCACGGTGCTGACCGACCTGCCGGCCGGCGAGATCAACCACCATTGGACCAAGAGCCTGACAGCGAGCCCGGACGGGACGAAGCTGTATGTGGGCATCGGCTCCAACAGTAATATCGTCGAGCGCGGCATCATCGCCGAACAGGACCGGGCCCGGATCTGGGAGGTCGATGTCGCCACAGGCGCGACCCGGCCCTATGCCACCGGACTGCGTAACCCCAACGGCCTGACCTTCGAGCCGGTCAGCGGCAAGCTGTGGGCCGTGATCAACGAGCGCGATGAACTGGGCAACAATCTGGTGCCCGACTATATGACTTCGGTGCAGGATGGGGCCTTCTACGGCTGGCCGTGGAGCTATTACGGGGACCATGTCGATGTCCGCGTCGCACCGCGCCGCCCAGACATGGTGGCCAAGGCCATCGCGCCCGATTATTCGCTGGGCTCGCACGTCGCGCCTCTGGGCCTGGCCTTCAACACCGGGGCGAGCTTCCCGGCCCGATACGCGGGCGGGGCCTTCATCGGTGAACACGGCAGCTGGGACCGCACGGTGCCGAGCGGCTATCAGGTCGCTTTCGTGCCCTTCGCCAGCGGTCGCCCGGCCGGCAAGGTCGAGACGTTCGTCGGCGGCTTCCTGGATGCCGACAACCATACGCGCGGACGGCCGGTCGGCGTGGCCTTTGACCGCACCGGCGCGCTGCTGATCGCCGACGATGTCGGCAATGCGGTGTGGCGGGTCAGCGCCCGGGCGGCACCGGCGGCGGTCGCAACGCCACCGGCCACGACAGCGGCGCAGCGCTAAGGGTGAAGGGGGCTCAGGCCCCCAGGATCCAGCCTTCTTCGGTCTCGACCTGGGCGATCATGGCTGCGTCGGTGCCCTTGGGCGGGGCGAAGGCGCGGGCGAGGTCGCCCTTGTCGTCCATTTTGGCAAAGGCCTCGGCGGCGGTGCGGACCTGAACCTGTTCCTTGAACTCGCCGGGAACGGGCGTGGCCTCGAACAGGGCCGGCCAGACCTCGACCACCAGGGTCGACAGCGGCTCGACGTCGTCAGCGGTCAGTTCGCGCCAGCCGGTGCCGAACGGCCAGACGGCGGCGGCGGTGCCGAGGGCCTCGACCAGACGCCGCACCATCGGAATACCGACCAGGGTCAGGCCGCCGACGGCCCCGGCCCCGTGCATCTGCCACACGGCCTTGGGCTGCAGCTTGCCGCGGCGGGCGGCGATCTCGGTGGCGCGGTGTTCGGGGATGTCGGCCGAGGACCCTGCGGGCGGCTTGGTCGTGGTCAGCCAGCGCTGGGCCTGCGAGGCGGGCGCGCCCCACATCGGCCAGGCCTGATCGGTCATCAGCCGGTTGATCTTGGCCGCCACCTGATAGCGGTTGTTGGTGTTGTCGGCCTTGTCGACGACGTTGGCGGCGAGGAATTTCCACATCGCCGCCCAGGGCGTGCCGGTCAGCTTCAGCCGTTCGGCCGTGCCTGTCGGGAAGCCGAGGTTGAAGTCGAATCCGACCAGCACCCGGTCACCACGCTTGCGGTGGTCGGCCAGCAGGGAGGCGAGCAGCTTCTCGCCCTCGGCCCGGGTCGCGGCATTGTGGGTCTCGCTGTACAGGCGGAAGCGCACGTCGCGCTTGGCCACGCCGATCCAGATCGACTGATCGCCCAGCTTCTTGCCCTCGGCGGCGGTCCAGTCAGCGATGATATAGGCGTCGAAAAGGCGGGCCACGGCGGGCTCCTCAGGAACTCGGGACAAACGGGATGCGGGGTTCTAGCGCCCCCTCGACCGGACCGGAAGGGCCGCCGGTGCGATCAGGCCTTCAGCAGGGCGTCGAGGTGCGACAGCCAGCGTCGGCCCAACCGCATGGCCTCGGCCGGGGAGCCGGTCTGGACCGCCAGTGTGGCGTTCCACAGCGACAGCTCAAACTCGGGATTGCGGGCGTCGGAGAACAGCAGGCGCAGCACCACGGTCTCGGCATCGGGGGCCATCACGTCCAGCGTCTTGCGGACCTCGCCGCGGCGGATGCGGGCCACGACATGGCCGTCGACGATGACCTCGCCGCCCTCGATCTCGTCAAAGCCATAGACCAGACCGTCGGCTCCGCGATTCCACAGGACGGCGATCTGGGCCCCGTCGAAATCCAGGCCGGCGGCGCGGCCCTCGCCGGGCGACAGGGCTTCGGCCTCGGGCACGACGCCGAGAGATTTGAGCAGGGCCCTGCCGAGGCGACGGCCCGGCTCCATCCACCACACCAGGGCGAGGACGCCGGTGGTCAGGGCCGCCGTGGCGAGGGCGAGCAGCAGGATGATCCGGAGCGTATCGGCCACGGCTCAGTCCTCCAGCTCGACCACCACCGGAACGTGGTCGCTGGGCTTGTCCATGTCGCGGGCATCACGATGGGTCTCGATGGCGCGAAAGCGGTCGGCGGCCTGGGGCGAGAGCAGGGCGAAATCGATGCGGATGCCGTGATTCCGCTGCCAGGCCCCGGCCTGATAGTCCCAGAAGCTGTAGGTGCCGGCCGGTTCGTTGCCGAGGTCGTGGGCGTCGGAGAGGCCGAGGAATTTCAGGGCGCGCAGGGCGGCGCGGCTTTCGGGCTGGAACAGGGCGTCGTCGGTCCAGGCCTCGGGGTTGCGGGCGTCTTGCGGTGTGGGGATGACATTGTAGTCGCCGCACAGGGCCAGGGATTCCTCAAGCTTCAGCAGCTCGCGGGCATGGGCCTTGAGCCGGGCGAACCAGTCGAGCTTGTAGGTGAATTTCCCGGTGCCGAGCGGGTTGCCGTTGGGCAGGTAGAGGCCACCGACGCGGACCGGGCGGGGCGATTCGACCAGGGCCTCGATATAGCGGGCCTGGTCGTCAGTATCGTCGCCGGGCAGGCCGCGGCGGATGTCGGACAGCGGGTATTTCGAGAGCAGGGCAACGCCGTTGTAGGATTTCTGCCCGTGGGTCTCGACGTTGTAGCCGAGGCTCTCAAACGGTTCGCGCGGAAATTTCTCGTCGACGCATTTGATTTCCTGCAGGCAGGCGACGTCGGGTTTGGCCGCCTCGAGCCATTCCAGCACGGTGGGCAGGCGGGCGTTGACGGAATTGACGTTCCAGGTGGCGATGCGCATGGCCGGGACGCTAGGCGGCGTCGGCCGGTCCGGCAAGGCGCGAGCGCCCGCCGGACCGGCCCTGGCCGCACTTTTTACGTGCTGGGCGCGGCCGCCGCAGGGGCGTCCTCGGTCGTCGCGGCCGGGGTCACGCCGATCTGGCAGCCGCCGCCGATGTTGATGGCCTCGGCGCAGGTGTGAATGCGCTGGGCGCGACGGTCAGCGCCGACACGGGCCAGGAAGCCCTCGCCCGAGGTGCATTTGATTTCATAGATCTTCAGTTGGTTGGCATCGATGCCCATGAGGCGGGTCTGCTGGACGTCGCAGGCGGCTGCGGGGGTGTCGGCCAGAACGGTCTTCCAGGCACTGTTGGACTCCGCGACGGTACTGAAGCGGCAGGCCTTCGTCTGGTTGACGATTTCCCAGCAGGCAGTGGTGTTCCAGCCGGAAGCGGTCTTCTCGAGCCAGTAACCGTCCTCGTTCTGGCAGCCCACTTCATACAGAAGGTTGCCGGCGTCGTTGCGGCCGATCGCGAGCGCCTCGTCGACGGTGCAGTTGAGACCGGCCTCGCGGGCATAGCCCCCGATAACGGCCTTGATGTCGAGGTTCGCCGGGATGGTGCACTGCTGGCCGACGTCGGCGGCAGGATCCTGTTCGCGCAACGTCACGGCCTGGCTGGTCAGCAGGACACAGTCACCGGCCAGCGGCGGCGTCGAGTTGACGAGCAGATAGCCGGGTCCGGTGGCGCAGACGGCCTCATAGACGGCTTCCTGGTTAGCGGTCCGGCCCAGGGCGATCGCCTCGGTGACCTGGCAGTCAAGGCCGGCGGCGACCGCCGTGGCCTGGGCACCGGCGATGATTTCCTCGGGGGTCGGGGCGGGGGCCTGCCGCGAGCGGCCGGCTGCGCGATTATCGCTCTGGACGCTGTCGGCCGCGGCCGAACGGGCTCCGGACAGCTCCCGGGCGGCGGCGGGATGGCCGATGGCCATCACGAGCGCGATCGCACCTCCGATGGCGGCGATGAATTTGCTATTGGACACCAATCAACTCCTGGAGAGACTTTTATCTGTCAGCCTTGGCGTCCGTCTGAGGCGGGGTCAAGGCAGGGGCGGGACGGAGTTGTGATCCCGATTTCGCCAAATCCAACCCGGGGAGTCTGTTCGCGGTGCCGGGCCGCCTCTGGACCCCGGCGTCACACCGGGGCATGGTGGCAAAGTTTTCAAAGGAGACTTTCATTGGCGGATGGCGTGGTCCTCCCGGACGAGCGGCAGGTCCGGGGTGGCAACCGTGGCCTGACCTATCCCTTTCCGACTCTGCCCGGAACCGGCGAGGCTGTCACCGTGGCTCCCGGTGTCCTGTGGCTGCGCCTGCCGCTGCCGATGTCGCTGAACCACATCAACGTCTATGCGCTGGAGGACGGCGACGGCTGGACCCTGGTTGATACCGGCCTGAATACGCCGGACTCGATCGCAGGATGGGAGGCGGCCCTGGCCGGGCCGCTGGGCGGGCGACCGGTCAAACGGGTCATCTGCACCCATATGCATCCGGACCATATCGGCCTGGCCGGCTGGCTGTGCGAGCGGTTCGACGTCCCGCTGCTGATGACGCGGCTGGAATATGTGATGGCGCGGATGCTGATCGCCGACACGGGTCAGCCGGCTCCTGAGGACGGGGCGGTCTTCTATCGGGCTGCGGGCTGGAACGCGGACCAGATCGCCGGCTATCGCAAGCATTTTGGCGGCTTCGGCAAGGCGGTTCGTCCGCTGCCGACAGCCTTCACCCGGATGGCTGAGGGCGAGGTCCTGACCATCGGCGACGGGGCCTGGCGGGTTGTCATCGGCGAGGGCCACAGTCCGGAGCACGCCTGTCTGTGGCGCGAGTCCGACGACGTGGTGCTGGGCGGGGACCAGATTCTGCCGCGCATCTCGTCGATCGTGGCCGTCTGGCCGACCGAACCCGCCGCCGACCCCCTGGGCGACTGGCTGGTATCGCTGAAGCGGATGAAGACCGTATTCCCCGAAGGGTCACTGGTGCTGCCGTCGCACGGCGAGCCGTTTACCGGGGTGCAGACCCGGCTTGACGCCCTGATCCGCGGCCACGAGACCGGGCTGACGCGGCTGGAGCGGACCCTGGCCAGGCCCTGCCGCGCCGTGGATGTGTTTTCCGCCCTGTTCGCCCGCACCATCGACGACGGGCTGCTGGGCATGGCGACCGGCGAAAGCCTGGCGCATCTCAACTATCTGGTTCGTCACGGCCGGGCGCAGGTTGCCCGTGACGCCGATGGCGTGGACTGGTGGACAACGACCTCAAGCAGCGAGACCTGACGTGACCGATCACATCCTGACCACCCTCGACGGCGGCGTCCTGACCGTCACCCTGGCCCGCCCCGAGAAGAAGAACGCCATCACCCAGGCGATGTATTCGGTCCTGGCCGAGGCGACCGAACGGGCGCGCACGGACGATGCGGTGCGGGTCCTGCTGTTCCGGGGCGAGGGCGACAGTTTTTCGGCGGGCAATGACATCGCCGACTTCATCGCCCTGGGCTCGCAGGGGGCGCAGGCCACGGACATGCCGGTGTTCCGCTTCCTGAAGGCGCTGGCGGACCTCGACAAGCCGGCGGTGGCCGCGGTGCAGGGCCGGGCGGTCGGCATCGGCCTGACGCTGCTGCTGCATTGCGACATGGTAGTGGTGGCCGAGAACGCCCTGTTGTCCGCCCCCTTTATCAACCTGGCCCTTGCGCCGGAGGCGGCGTCATCGATGCTGCTGCCGGCGGCGATCGGCCACCAGCGCGCCTTTGAGATGTTCGCCCTGGGCGAGGCCATCGACGGGCGTACGGCCATGGCCTGGGGTCTGGCCAACCGGGCGGTCCCGGTAGAGCAGGTCGACGCCACCGCGAGCGAACTGGCTGCAAAGCTGGCCCTTCGTGCGCCCAATTCGATCCGCAAGACCAAGCAGTTGATGCGGGATGCGGAACACCTGTGGGCCCTGATGCAGCGCGAGGGCGAAGCCTTCGGTAGCCAGATGCGCAGCCCCGAGGCGATGGAGGCCTTTATGGCCTTCAGCCAGAAGCGGGCACCGGATTTCTCCAAAGCCGGTTGATCTGGTCGGGCCGTGGCCCTATCAGCGCCCGCCCATGACCCATTCCGCCGCCCTTGAACCCACCGTGCGCATCGACGCCGAAACCGACGCGGACGCGGCGGCGGTCGAGGCCGTGGTGCTGGCTGCTTTCGGGCCCGGCCGGTTCGCCAAGACGGCGGAGCGGCTGCGCGAACAGGCGGTGGCGGTGGTCGGTTTCGTGGCCCGGGAGGACAATCGGGTCATCGGCTCGGTGCGGCTGTGGCCGATCGAAATCGGTGGGACGCCGGCCCTGTTCCTGGGACCGATCGCGGTCGAGGCCGGCAGTCGCCGGGCCGGGCTGGGGGCCGATCTGGTCGCCGCCTGTGTCGACCATGCCCGGGCCGTGGGGGCGTCAGGCGTGCTGCTCGTCGGGGACTCGTCCTATTTTTCGCGCTTCGGCTTTGTGGCGTCGCCGGACGTTGATCTGCCGGGACCAGTCGACCGGCGTCGGCTGCTGTGGCTGCCGCTGGCGACCGCGTCGGTGAGTGGTCCGGTGCGACCGATCGGCTGAGACGCCTTTTCCGCGAGGCCGGGCGCGCCTAAGTCTGCATCATGAGCGAACGCCCGAAGACAGAGACCGGAGGACTGGCTGCCGTGGCCGGGGCCGCGAAACAGGCACCGGGGCGCGGGCTGCCGCCGGTGCACCTGTGGCACCCGGAGCATTGCGGCGACATCGACATCGTCATCCGCGCTGACGGCGTATGGATGCATGAGGGCTCGCCGATCGGCCGGGCCGAACTGGTGCGGCTGTTCTCGACCGTGCTGCGCAAGGATCCGGACGGCTATCATCTGGTCACGCCGGTCGAGAAGCTGAAGATCACGGTCGAGGACCTGCCGTTCCGGGCGGTGACGCTGGCGCGGGACGGCGAGCGTCTGACGTTCACCACCGACGTCGGTGATACGGTCGAGGCGGGCACTGATCATCCGATCGTGATCGAGACCGACCCTGTGACGGGCGAACCCGCGCCGCGCGTGCATGTGCGCGGCGACCTGTGGGCCCGGATCGTGCGGTCGATCTTCTATGATCTGGTCGAGACGGCGGTGGTCGAGGGCGGGCGGCTGGTGGTTCACAGCGGGGGCGAGGCCTTTGCTCTGGGACCGGTCGGGGCCGGCGTCGAATGAGCCTGTCGTCCCTGAAGCAGCGTCTGAGCGAACGGCTCGAGCCGGTAGCCGGCTGGATGCCCGACCGGACGGCGGGTCGATCGGATTTCGATCTGAACCCGGAGGAAAGCCGCCCGGCGCGCGCGCTGAAGGCGGCAGCCGTGCTTGTGCCGGTGATCGCGCGTCCGGACGGGGCGACCGTGCTGCTGACCCGCCGATCGGACCAGTTGTCGAGTCATCCGGGACAGATCGCCTTTCCCGGCGGGCGGCTGGATCCCGGTGAGACCGCCAGCGTGGCCGCCCTGCGCGAAGCCTGGGAGGAGGTCGCCCTGGCCCCCGACACCGTCGAGGTGCTGGGGCTGGGGGATGCCTATGAGACCGGCACGGGGTTTCTGGTGACGCCGGTGGTCGGCTGGCTGAGGGCCCCGCCCGAGGTAACGGCCGCCCCGGACGAGGTGGCGGAACTGTTCGAGGTGCCGTGGGACTTTCTGATGGACCGGTTGAACCACCGTCAGGACTTCTATGATCGCGAAGGCGAGCCGCGGCGCTGGTTCTGGGCCATGCCGTGGGAGGAACGCTATATCTGGGGGGTGACGGCGGGGATCGTCCGGGCCCTGCGGACCCGGCTGTACGGCGATGAGCCGGAGCCTGCCGTGGCGACGGCGGAGGACGCCGCATGACCGCACGGCTGGGCGATCAGGACTGGCTGACCAGCGCGGCGACGCAGGCGGTGTTCGCGGCGCTGGAGGCGGCCGGCGGTCCCGACTGCGCCCGGTTCGTCGGCGGCAGTGTGCGTAATGCCCTGCTGGGGCAGGCCGTTGACGACATCGACATCGCCACGACCCTGGAGCCGGAGGCGGCCTTTACGGCGATCCGCAAGGCCGGGCTGAAGGCGGTGCCGACGGGTCTGGCCCATGGCACGGTGACGGCGGTGTCGGGGCACAAACCCTATGAGATCACCACCCTGCGCCGCGACGTCACCACCGACGGACGCAAGGCCACGGTCGCCTTCACCGACGATTGGAGCGAAGACGCGGCGCGGCGCGATTTCCGCCTGAACGCCCTGTACGCGGACCTGACCGGCCGGATCTATGACCCGACGGGTGAGGGGGTCGAGGACGCCCTGGCCGGACGGGTCATCTTCGTCGGTGATCCGGTGACGCGAATCCGCGAGGACTATCTGCGCATCCTGCGCTTCTTCCGATTCTACGCCTGGTACGGACGCGACGTGCCGGATACGGCGGCGATGGCGGCCTGTGCGGCCGAGGTCGAGGGTCTGGTCCGGCTGTCGGCGGAACGGGTGTCCAAGGAGCTGATGAAGCTGCTGGCCGCCCCGGACCCGCGCCGTGCCGTTCAGGCCATGGCCGCGACCGGCGTGCTGGCCCGGATTCTGCCTGAGGCCGTGGCGGGGACCCTGTTCCAGCGGATGTGCGATCTGACACGGGACCCCGTCCTGCGCCTCGCGGCCCTGCTGCCGGCCGACGCGGAAGCCCTGCGCGCGCTGGCGGCGGCCCTGCGGCTGTCGAACGCCGTGCGGGACCGGCTGGTAGCCGGGGCCGAGGCTGCGGCGCTCGTGCGTCTGGACATGAGTGACCCGGCGGCACGGGCTGCCGTGTATCAGCTGGGCGCGCGGGCGGTGGAGGATGCGCTGATGCGTCAGCGGGCGGGGCTGTCCAGCGCCGGGGTCGATGACGGTCGACTGGCGGCCCTCGTTTCCAGCTGGACGCCGCCGGTCCTGCCGGTCGGCGGGCGGGATCTGGCGCGGTTGGGCGTGGCCCCCGGACCCGAGACGGGGCGGCTGCTGAAGGCGTTTGAAGCCGGCTGGATCGCCGATGATTTTCCGGCTGACGGCCACGAGGCGCGGCTGCGGGCCCTGCTGGACCCGTCGTTCAGTCCGCCGCCAGGGTGAATTCGGTGATGACCGGGCGGTGATCCGATCCGGTGGGGCGGCCCAGACGCCGACTGACGAAGGCCAGGTCCGGCGAGCGATAGACCTGGTCGATGGTCAGGCCGACGAGCGACGGGGCGAAGGACGGCCAGGTGCCGGGCCAGCCGGCGGCCGGGCTGAGGCCGGCTTCAGTCTGGACCTGACGGCCGATGCGGGCGGTCGAGACGCTGTTGAAATCCCCGGCGGCGATCACCGGTCCGCTCAGGCCGGCACGGACGGCGGCCAGGGCCTGGACCTGACTGATCTGGCCCCATTGGTACTGGAAGGGCCAGGGGCGGGTCAGGTGCACCCCGATCACGTTCACTGGCCCCAGCGGGGTCTGCGCCACGGCGGTGACGTCGTGCAGGCCGTCGGCGACATCTGCCACGGCGGTCAGAGGGAAGCGGGAGGCGATGACGGAGCGGGCGGCCCCGCCGTAGCGGTCGATGCGCGGTGTCACGACGCGGTGCGGATAGCCGGCCAGAACCTGATCGAGGCGGGCGGCGGGCGCATCGCCCAGTTCGATCAGGATGACGATGTCGGCGTCGGCGTCGGCAATGGAGCGGGTAATGCTGTCGACCTCGGTGTTGCGGGCCCACAGGTTGGCGGAATACAGCCGGACCACGGACGCATCGGGGCGGGCGAGGTTGCGGGCCGGCATCCACTGCGGCCAGACGGCGATCAGCAGGACCAGTGCGGCGCCGGCATAGGCCGTCGTGGCCAGACGCTGACGCACCGGCAGGGCCAGCACGGCCAGCACAATCGCCACTCCGAGGGCCGGGGCCACGAACTGGGCCAGCAGATCGACCCAGCGGTGGCCGATGCCGCTCAGGGCCGCGATGGCGATCAGCAACAAAATGCCCGCCGGCGCGCTGATCATCAGCGGAATGAGACGCTTCCAGCGGGAAAGCCCGGACTTGCCATTCTCGGTGAACACTGGTCGGGATGTCCTGTCACGGTCTCGAATGGAAAGAGAATTGAATGGCCAGACGTACCATCGGGGATATCGAAAAGATCTGGACGAATGTCGAGGGCGTCAAGAAGCTCTCGGACCGGGTCATCGGCATCGGCCCCTTCGGCCTGGGCCTGGACGCCCTGCTGACCTGGGTTCCGGTGGTCGGGACTGTCTATACGGTGGCGACCGGCGGCTGGCTGTTGCTGCAGGGTCTGCGGGCGCAGGCGGATGCGGCGACCCTGGCCCGGATGGCGGCCTATATGGCTGTGGATACGGCCGCCGGAACCTTTCCGATCGCCGGGGATGTGGTCGACACCTTCTTCCCCGGCCAACTGATGGCGGCCAATGCCCTGCAAAAGCACATCGAGAGCACCCACTGGGTCGAGGCCAATCAGCGCGAGGCCAGGGCGTCCGGTGCTGACGAGCAGCATCTGGCGGCCATGCGGGCAAACCCGAAGGCGCGGCGGATCATCTATCTGCACGACTGAGCACGGGCTTGGCTTGACGGGCGGGTCTCGTGCCCGCCTAGTTGAAATGCAACCGATTCCGGGCCCCTGATGACGACACTGCTGACCCGCGACCAACTGGCCTATGCGCTTGGAATGACCGGGCAGGGCGACCGTGCGGCATTCCGGACGGTCTATCTGGCCACATCCGCGAAACTGTTGGGCGTTTGCCTGCGTATCTTGGCTGATCGACAGATCGCCGAGGATGTCTTGCAGGAAACCTATCTGACCGTTTGGAAAAAGGCCGGGAGCTTCGACGCTTCGCGCGCCAGTCCGATCACCTGGCTGGTGACGATCGCCCGCAACCGCGCGATCGACCGGCTGCGCGCCACCGCCAAATTCCGCAAATCGACTCCGGTCGATGCGGCCAATGAGATCGTTGATGACGCCGTTTTGCCGTCCGAGACGATCGAACGGGACGATGACGCACGCCGGCTGCATGGCTGTCTTGATCAGCTGGACGAAAAGGTCGGCGGCGTGATCCGGACCGCCTTCATGGAGGGGGCGACCTATGACAGTCTGGCGACGCGCGAGAATGTGCCGCTGGGGACGATGAAGAGCTGGATTCGACGGGGGCTTCTGCGGCTGAGGACCTGTTTGGAACAATGACCGAACCGACCGACATCAATGAAGACGAGGCTTTGGCCGGCGAACTGGCCCTGCGGGTGCTGTCGCCCGAGGCCGAGGCCGAGGCGCGCCTGCGCGAGGCCAATGATCCGGCCTTTGCCGTCGAGGTCGAGGCCTGGAACGCGCATCTGGCGATCTTCGCGGCGGATATCGCCCCGGTGGAGCCGTCACAGGGCGTATGGCCGCGCATCGCCGCCGGGATCGCGACTCCGGCCAATGATAATGCACGGCTGACCTTCTGGCGGCGCTGGGCCGTCGGCTCGACCGGGCTGCTGGCGGCCAGTGTCGCCGCCATGGCGATCCTGCTGATGCAGCCGGCCCCCGCCCCGGTGGTGGTGAGCGCGCCGGCGGAGTCGGGCGTGATGCGGGTGGCCACCCTGTCGCTGGACAACGGCATTTCGGCCATGACCATCGCCTACGACAGTGTCACCGGGGCGCTCTATCTGGCTCCGACCCACGAGATGGCCGGGGATACGCGGGTTCCGCACCTGTGGCTGGTCATGCCCGAGGGCGGGGTCCAGCTGGTCGGGGCGATCGACGGTACCAACACCTCGCGCCACAATCTGACCGGAGCCCTGTCGGGCATGGCCGGGCAGGCCGTTTCCGTCGCCGTGTCGATGGAGACACCGGGTCATACGCCGGGTGCCGCCCGACCGGACGGTCCGGTCGTCGCCTCGGGCCAGATGCAGCAGCTCTGAGCCGGAAGACCCGCACGATTTCTGCGAGATTTTGCGCCTGAATCCGCGTTTCGTCGCTACACAAACCCCTGTCCGTTCAAAGGTATGACTGTCGGGGTGGGGTCGATTTCCCCCCGGGGTCTGCGGCTGCCCCAGACTGATCTCCGAACTCGATACGGAGATAGTCATGAGCGACGACGCCAGCGCCCGGCTGGGCCTGCCCTATCTGGCTGCGGGCCAGATGCAGAAACACGTCACCCTGAACGAGGCCCTGACGCGGCTGGATGCCCTGGTCCAGCCGGCGGTGGTCAGTCGCAGCCGCACGGACCAGCCGGAGGTGCCGGCGGACGGAGACCTCTACATCCTGCCGGAAGGAGCGACCGGCACGGCCTGGGGACCGGCGGCGGCCGGTGAGCTGGTCCGGGCCGAGGCCGGGAGCTGGACTATCGTCCCGGTACCGGAGGGCACGCTGGCGGTCGTGGTGGACGAGGCGGCGGTCTTCGTTCGGGCGGGCGGCGACTGGGTGTCGCTGGGCGCGCGCCTGGGGGCGGTGCAGGAGCTGGCGCGGCTGGGCCTCAACGCTACTGCCGATGCCGGCAATCCGTTCGTGGCCCGGGTCAACAAGGGACTGTGGACCGCGCTGGAGACCGGCGCGGGCGGTGACGGCGACCTGCGGCTGACGCTCAACAAGGAGGGGCCGGGCGACGTGCTGTCGCTGCTGTTCCAGAGCGGCTGGGGCGGGCGAGCCGAGCTGGGGCTGATCGGCGACGACGATCTGCGGCTGAAGGTCAGCGCGGACGGCGGCGGCTGGGTCGAGGCCTTTGCGGTGGATGCCGCCAGCGGACGGGTGACCTTCCCGCGCGGGGCCGGGCGGGTCGCGGTGACGGTGTTCCCGGCGGCGGGCAGCTATGACGTCCCGGCCTGGGCCCGGACTGTGGAGGCCTTCGCCGTGGCCGGTGGCGGGGGCGGTGGCGGGGGCGCGTCAGGGGCCGGCGGAACGGTGCGCTTCGGCGGTGGCGGCGGGGGGGCGGGCGGTACCCATGCGAGCGGATGGCCCGTCACGGCCCTGGGCGGGACTCTGGACATCGCGGTCGGGACCGGCGGGGCCGGCGGGGACGGGGCGGCTGGCGGTGACGGTGGCCTCAGCCGGGTGCTGGATGATGGGCAGGTCCTGCTGACCGCTATGCCGGGGACCGGTGGCGCGCGCGGCGACGGCATGTCAGGCCCGGGCGGACCCGGCGGTCACGGATGGAGCGGCGGCAATGCCGGGGGCGGGTCGGCAGTTTCCGCGCCGGGTGAGGCCGGGCAGGCGACGGCGGGACCTGACGGTCCGGGCGGGGGTGGTGCCGGCGGCGGGCTGGATGCCGCGAACACTGCGCGGAACGGTGGCGCGGGCGGGGCCGGGGCCTGGCTTGAGCTCACCGCGGACGGTGGCGTCGGGGGGGCGGATGCGGCTGGAGAGGCTGGTGCGGACAACCCGTTGCCGGACCTGCACCGGGCCGGGGGCGGCGGGGCCGGGGGCGGCGCTTCGGCTGCTGGTGGCGGCTACAGCGGAGGAGCGGGCGGATTGTACGGCGCAGGCGGTGGTGGCGGCGGGGCGGGACTCTCGTCCGGGGGGACCGGCGGGGCCGGTGCCCCCGGCGTGGTCTGGCTGGTGGCGGTCGGATGAGCGCGCGTCCGTTTCCAAACGACACCGCGCCGCGGGAGGTGGGTCTTCTCGATGACTCGACCTGGGACGCCCCGGCCTGGCTCTCGCCTGAGGAGTGGCTGATCGAGGCCGGGCTGGACGGCCACCGCGCGATCGCCGGACTCGACGATCCGGAGGACGGGCGATGACCGCCCCGGTTCACGAACCGGTCTCGCTGGCCGAGGGGCGGTGGCTGTGGCGGCGGCTTTATGTGTTCAGCGCCAGCGCGGCCCTGTGGTTGTTGCTGGATCGGGCGCTGGCGCGTGTTCCGGCAGCCAGTCTGCCCCGTCTGGTCGAGAGCCTGATGGGGCTGCTGGCCCTGACCCTGGTCCTCTATCTGGTAGCCCCGACGGCGCAGCAGCTGGTGACCCTGCTGGCCAATCTGCGACTGAGGCTCGGCGCGGGAGGCCGGCCATGAGCTTCCGCCTGTCCATGCGGTCGCGGGCGCGGCTGGTCGGGGTGCATCCCGCCCTGGTCACGGTGGTCGAGGCGGCCATCGTGGTCAGCCCGGTCGACTTCATGATCACCGAGGGGCTGCGCTCGCGGCAGCGGCAGGTCGCCCTGGTCAAGGCCGGGGCCAGCCGGACGCTGAACTCGCGCCATCTGACCGGCCATGCGGTCGATGTCGCGGCGATCGTCGACGGTCGGGTCCGCTGGGACTGGCCCCTGTACGGGCGGATCGCCGCGGCCTTCAAACAGGCCGCGATGCGGCTGGACACACCGCTGGTCTGGGGTGGGGACTGGCCGAGGCTGCGCGACGGCCCGCATTTCGAACTGGACCGGAAGGTGTTCCTGTGAGCGGCGCCGTAATGGTGTGGCGCGCCCTGACCGTCACCGGCCGGATCGTGATGGTGGCCGGTTTGCTGGTGGCCCTGATCCTGGCGGGGCGCGGGCTGGGCCTGAGCTGGGATCCGCTGGGCCTCGGGGCGAAGCGGCTGGAGGCGGCCCGGAGCCGGGCGGCCGATGCCGAGGCCGTTGCGGCCGCCCAACGGCTTGAGCTTGAGGGCGAGGCCGGACAGCGCCGGGCCCTCGAACAGATCCACCGCCGGAGCGAGGCCGTGACCCGGCTGACGGCCCCGGCCATTCACGAAGCGAGAACCGACCATGATGCCGACCTTCCCCTGGCGGTGGGCCGTGCCGCCCGCCTGCGTGCTCATGATCGCGAGCTGTGCCGGCTTGCCCCCGCCGTCTGCGCCGCAACCCCCGCGATTGATCCTGCCGGAGGCGGCGACGACGCCGTGCGCCCTGGCGCGTCTGCCTGATGTCCCGACCGTAGCCGATCTGGAGATTGGCTATATGACGCGGGGCAGTTGCCGCGCCGCGTGGGATCGCGGTCGGTGACGCTGAGCACTGGCGGAACTGGCCCGTAGAGCGGCACATTCTGCCGGGTGCCCGGCACATTCTGCCGGTTCGTTGGCCCGAGCGGCAAAACCTGCCGGGCCTGTAGCGTGGTAAACCAGAAGTACCATTGCGAAAACAGCGTGTTCCGGGCTGGCCCGAAAAGCCCGCCGTGGCCCCATCCTTGCGTCAAAGGGTCCGAGCAGAATGCTCCCGGCAGCTAAAATGGCGCCGGACACCTTGAACAAGGAAGACCGTGTCATGGCTATGAACAGCGTGAACACCAACGTGGGCGCAATGATCGCCCTGCAGAACCTCCAGGTCACCAACAACGAGCTGACCCAGGTTCAATCCCGCATCAATACCGGCAAGAAAGTCGCATCCGCCAAGGACAACGGCGCCGTCTGGGCTATCGCCCAGGGGCAACGTGCCGAAATCGGTGCCCTGAACGCCGTCAAGGACAGCCTGCAGCGTGGCCAGTCGGCCGTGGATGTCAGCCTGGCCGCGGGTGAGTCCGTTTCCGATCTGCTGGTTCAGCTGAAGGAAAAGGCCCTTTCGGCGACCGATACATCGCTGACGAGCTCGGCCCGCAGTGCCCTGAACGAAGACTTCAAGTCGATCCGCGACCAGATCGCGACCGTCGTCGAAAATGCTTCCTTCAACGGCGTCAATTTGCTGGACGGTTCGAGCACCGGCGGCTTCGCGGCCCTGGCCAATGTCGAAGGCACTTCGAACATCACCGTGTCGTCGCAGAACATGAGCCTGAGCGGTTCGGTCGTCACCCTGGGTGCATCCGATCAGATCGATACCGCCAGTGCCGCCACGGCTTCGCTGGCCCTGGTCAGTGCGTCGATCGACAACGTCGGTGCCTCGCTGGCCAAGCTGGGTACCGGTTCCAACTCGCTCGGAACCCACCTGACCTTCGTCGGCAAGCTCCAGGACACCCTGGAAGCCGGCGTGGGCAACCTGGTAGATGCCGATCTGGCCAAGGAAAGCGCCCGACTGCAATCGCTGCAAACCAAGCAACAGCTCGGTGTGCAGGCGCTGTCGATCGCCAACTCGTCCACTTCCATCCTGCTCGGCCTGTTCCGCTAGGAACACCGAATGGAAGGGTGGGGTCGCAATACGCGGCCCCACCCGACCATCCGCCGGGCTCTGACGACCGGAGGCCGCCAGCGAAACGCTGCCGGCAGAAGTCATGAACAGCAATGCAAAGATAGGTCCCGTCCCCCCCGTCGTTGTCGCCACCAGCGGTTCGACCGCCAGTGGAGACTTCCACCAATCCAAGGCCCAGCAAGACGCCGAACGTGCGTCCCGCTATCGCCTGGTCATCGAGGAAGGCTCCCGCGCGGGGTCGTTCGTCTACAAAACCCTCGACCGAATGACCGGCGAAGTCGTCCGCCAGTTGCCGAGAGAGCAGGTGGTCGCGATGACGAGCCAGGATGACTATGCGGCCGGGGCCGTGATCGATACGTCCGCCTGAGGGCGGAGGACAATCCGGTCGGGGGCCACGCAGGAGCGATCCGCGTGGTTAAATGACGTGGTTATCAGCCGTTAACCATAAGGACACGAATCGGGCTCTAGCCTGTCTCGAAATCCTGAGGGAACCGAGACGGATGACGAATAGCGTCCACACCAATGTCGCCGCGGCGATCGCTCTGCAGAACCTGACCCAGACCAATACGCGGTTGGGTGAGGTGCAGAACCGGATCAGCACCGGCCTGAAGGTCCAGGGGGCCAAGGACAATGCCGCGATCTGGGCGATCGCCCAGGGGCAGCGCGCGGATGTCGGTGCCCTGGGGGCAGTCAAGCAGAGTCTGGACCGAGCCACGGCGGTGGCCGATGTCGCCCTGTCGGCCGGCGAATCCATTTCCGATCTGCTGAACCAGCTGAAGGAGAAGGTGGTTGCCGCCAAGGACACCTCGCTGGGTAGTCAGTCCCGGCAGTTGCTGGATTCCGACTTCAAGGCCCTGTTGCGCGCCATTTCCTCGGCGGTCGAGAATGCCGAGTTCGACGGCGGCAATATCCTGAACGGCGCATTGTCTTCGGGGATTCAGTTCCTGGCCAATGCCGACGCCTCATCCTTCGTCACCCTCGGGGCCAAGGATCTGACCCTGGGCGGGTCCATCCTATCGGTGTCACTGACGGACAGCCTGCTGACCGCCACGGGGGCAACCGCGGCCCTGACCCAGCTGGACAGTTCAATCATCGCGCTGAACTCTTCGCTCGGCGAGCTCGGCTCCCAGGCCAAGCAGATCGAGGCGCACAAGACGTTCGTATCCAAGCTGGTTGATACGCTTGAGGCCGGGATCGGCAGTCTTGTGGATGCAGACCTAGCCAAGGAAAGCGCGCGATTGCAGGCTCTTCAGGTCCAGCAGCAGCTGGGAGCACAGTCCCTGTCGATCGCCAACCAGGCCCCGCAAATCATCCTGTCGCTGTTCCAGTAATCAGGAGCGGGACAGGCCGCGTATACGTCGGGCGTCAGGCGGACCGATAAGGGTCGGCGGTCGACGGCTGTGGCGAGGGCTCGCGGCGAACCCGTACAGGGCGAGGATCGACTGCAGAATGTTGCGCAGGTCCGGCATGGCACGACTCCAATCCTGTTGGATAACGTGGCGGGCGACCTGCCGTTCCCGAGCCGTTAAGATGTTGTTGCGGGGATCGGCCCACACTGGGGACGGGAGTCTCTGGTGATCAACAACAGCTACCTTCTTGGCCTGTACGGCATGTCGGACTGGGCAAGCACCTCGACGACGAGTGCCGCCTCGACGGCGGCTGCCCGCAAGGCCCAGCCGACCGCGCCCTGGAGTGCAGCCTATAATGTTCCCAAGCCCGACGAGCTGGTCCGTACGGCCATGGCCGGGCGCCGGATCGTCGATGAGAACGCCGCCCAGCTGGATGTGAAGGGCGCATCGTCCGACTATCGCAAGCTTTTCGCCATGTACCAGGGGCTGGAAACGCTAAACGCGATAAACAACCGCGCCGGCGTCAAGGGGGTGGGGTCCACGGAAATGGCGCTGCTGGCCAAGCGCTTCAGCTCCGGCCTGACCGAGGTCGGCTCCTATGTCAGCGCGACCGACTTGAACGCAGTCCGGCTGGTCCAGGGCACCACCAGTTCGCTGAGCAAGTCGACTAGCGGGGTTCCACGCGACAATTCCAGCTCGATCACCGGTCCGATCCATGAGGGCTCGCCCGACAGCGTGGTTGCGGCCTTCTCGGGCGATGTAGCCTTCGGCATCACCATCCGCCAGCTGGGGGTGACGACCACGGTGCCGATCGATCTGGCTGACATGGGCAGCACCCCCCGAACGCTGACCAATGTGCTGGAACATATCAACGGCAAGCTGGAGACGACCGGGTTCAACACCCGTATCGGCCGCGAGCAGATCAAGGCGGAACCCCGGACCATCACCGCCAACGGCAAAACGGTCACCCTGCCGACCGGCCCTGACCGCTGGGCCCTGTCGGTACGGGGCGATTCCACCGAGACCGTGGGGTTCACCGCCGCCCAGACTTCGGACGCCGTCTATGTGGTGCAGGCCGCCGGTCTGGCCAGCGGCAACCAGTTGCTAAAATTCCAGTCCGATGACGGCACGGCCCCGGCGGTCACCGAGCCGGGCATCGGCGACACTCACTGGGTGGAGGGGCGGTCGATCCAGACCGGCCTGCCGCCCGGGATCGAGACGGTGCGCGCCAGCGCGACCGGACCAGACGGGTCGTTGTGGATCGTGGCCGACGTCGTACCCGGCACGGGCAACCAGCCGATCAAGGGCGAGCGTGATGTGGCCCTGATGAAGTTCGATTCGGCCGGACGTCTGGTCTCCAGCCGGGCCCTGGGCGCGGCCGCGACCGCCAGCGGCTACGCGATCGCCATCGATGCCGACGGCCGGGTCGCTGTGGCCGGTTCGGTTACGGGCGCGCTGGAGCCGGGCAAGACCGGCGACGTAGCGACGGTGGCCGACAGTTTCGTCACGGTGTTCGACGCGAACGCATCGGAACTCTGGACCCAGCGCCGCGGTGCGCGGGCCGCTGACGAGGCGACCTCGGTCGGTTTCGGTCCCAACGGAACCGTCTATGTCGCCGGCCGCGCCCAGTCCGCCATTCCCGGCGGGAGCGCCGTCGGTGGCTGGGACGGCTATGTCCAGGCCTTCAGCGAGAGTCAGGCCTATCCGTCGGCCCCGACGGTGGCCACGGCTGCGGGCATGGCCCAGTTCGGCACAACGGCCGATGATGGCGTCCAGGCGATCACGACCGACGGATCGAATCTCTATTCGGCCGGCGTCGAGAACGGTCGCATGATCGTACGCCAATTCACGCTTGGGGCCGGCGGTGCCCCGACCCTGGCGGCGACGCGGGACCTCGGCGTGGCCAGCGGCGAGATCGCCGGCATTTCCGTGTCTGACGGCCGGGTCATCCTGACCGGTACGACCCGCAACCAGGCGCTGGACGTGGGGACGGTGAATACCGCCCATTCCGGCGGCACCGACGCCTTTGTAGCCGTGATCGAGCCTGACCTGGCGGCCTCGGCGGCCGATCGGCTGACCTATTACGGCACGGCGGGTGACGACACCGCCGCCGATGTGAAGGTCCAGGGCGGCAAGGTCTGGGTCACGGGCGTCAGCAATCGCGCCGAGGGGGCCAAGGACACGGATCCGACCGAAGGTTATCTGAGCCGCCTCGATCCGCTGACCGGTGCGGTGGAGTGGACCCGAACATGGGCCGGGGACGGCCAGCAGGCCGCGCCGTTGACGCTGGCGGTCGCTGCAGGCGGGGCCAGCGTTCTGGACCGGCTGGGGCTGCCCAACGGAGAGATCGCGCAAAGCGATTCCAAGAAATTGATCGATGCGACCTCGCTCAGGCCCGGGGACCGTTTCTATGTGTCGCCGGCGAACGGTGGCCGGTCCATCGCGGTGACCATCGAGGCGCGCGATACCCTGCAGACCCTGGCGCGCAAGATCGAGCAGGCCTCGCGCAACACCCTGAAGGTCACGGTTGCCTCGGAAGGTGCCCCGACCGGGACCGAGGGTGACCTGCAGACCGCCCTGCGTACCGGTGTGCAACGTCTCTCCATCGCCGCCCGCGACGGCAAGGCGGGGGCTGTGCTGACGGCCGGCGAGACCGGTCGCGACGCCCTGGCTGGACTGGGTCTGTCCCCCGGCTTCGTTGGTGTCAGCAGCGGTGATGGTGCCGTGAAGACGTTCGGTCTTGATCTGCCGCGGTCCCTCTCCCTGGATGCAGCGTCCCTGAAGGCCAATGGAGAGCGCCTGCAGGCGGCCATGAAAGCCATTCGCGACGCTTACCGCGCCCTTGCACCCGCCTCCACCACACCGAAGATCACCGGGACCGCACCAGCCTATCTGACCGCCCAGATCGCCAACTACCAGGCAGCCCTCTCGCGGCTCGGTGGATAGAGTCGATCCGGACGGCTTGCCGGTTGACGCCCCGGCCCCGGACGGGGTTATTGGGTCCAACTATCCGCGCGAGCCCTGAATGCCCCTCAACAACCGCACCATCCTGGCGATCGGCGTCGGCGTCGCCGCCGTCCTGGCCATCGTCCTGGCCCTGGTTTTCAGCGCCGGTGGCGATCGCGCCCCGGAGGCCGCCCCGGCCGAGCGCGGTGGATTGACGGTCGACGTGGCCGACGCACCCGGCCTGGAGCCGACCCGCGAGCTGCGTTGCTTCGTCGACGGCCAGTTCATCGGTATGGCGACCCTGACCGACTGCGCCCGTCGCAACGGCCTTGCGACGGATGCCCTGGATGTTGGCCTTGATGAAACCGGAGCCCTTGCCGCCGCCCCAACCGCATCCTTTGCGCCGCCGCCGAGCTTGCCGCCGGTCGTTATCGCCGAGGCCGAGCCCCTGCCGACGCCGGTTTCGCCCAGCCAGCCCGTGCAGGCTCCTGTGGCCACGGGCAGTGCCTGCCTGCGTCACACCGGATCCGACTGGCGCTCCCTGTCGCCCAACATGGGCCTGAATGCCTGTGTGATGGCCCTGTATTCCGGCACCTGCGTGCGTCCGGGCGAGGCCCTGTACGGCCGCTGGGGCGACACGACGCTGCGGCTGGTGCCGCGCCGGGTCGAACAGTCCAGCGACAACAGCCGTTTCCGCACCCTGGCCGAGCAGGATCGCAACTGCCAGTTCCCGGGACTGAACTGATGAGAGGCCTGACCCTCGCCGCGATCACCGTCGCCGCCCTGGCCGTGGTCGCCTGTGATACCGCGCCCAAGGCTCCCTATACGCCGGGCGTCTGCTACTTCGTTCTGCCCGCCTCTGACGGCAAGGGCGCGCCCGAGATGACCGTCGTTGCCCGCGATCAGGCTCAGATCGAGTTCTGCGCCGCACGGCTGGAGGAAATGCGGCTGCGTTTCCTGCGCATGGGCGGCACACGACGGGAGGTCGTCGGGGCCTATCAGGGTCAGTTCATCTTCGTCGACCGGGTCGGGGTGTCGTTTTCCCGGACCATCGACGGCAACCGCTTTATTGCCCTGGCGCGGACCGGGGATGGCCGGCTGGCAATCCCGGGGGCCATTCAGCGCCAGATCGACGGCACGCCCGTCGCGGTGGCCGCGCCGCCGGCAGATCCGGCCAACTAGACGAACAAAACTGGAACATTGGTGCGCGATCGACTAGGTTGCGCGCTTCAAACTCAAGCATGGGAGCTCGGCTATGGCGGGCAGCGTCAACAAGGTCATTCTGATCGGCAATCTGGGCAAGGATCCGGAAATCCGCTCGCTCTCCTCGGGGGAGCGCGTCTGCAACCTGTCGCTCGCGACCTCGGAGCAGTGGCGCGACAAGTCGTCGGGCGAACGCAAGGAAAAGACCGAGTGGCACCGGGTAGTCATCTTCAATGACAACATCATCAAGGTGGCCGAGAACTATCTGAAGAAGGGCTCGACGGTTTACATCGAGGGCGCAATCCAGACCCGTAAATGGACCGATCAGTCCGGCGTCGAGAAATATTCGACCGAGATCGTGGTCGGCAAGTTCAAGGGCGAACTGACCATGCTGGGCGGCCGCAACGATTCGGCCGGCGGCGGCGCGAGCCGCGGTGGCGGTGACGACGACTATTCCTCGGGCTTTTCGACCGGCGGGGCCAACAAGCCCAGCGGTCCCAAGGAAAGCTACGACCTGAACGACGACATCCCGTTCTAGGACCACAATGGAACGGCCGGCGTTCAGCTATCGCAGCGACCCGGCCGTTCCGGCCTTTGCCGACGACCGGCCGGTTGTGATCTATGACGGCGACTGTCCGATCTGCTCACGGTCAGCACGTCTGGTGCTGCGCCATGATCGCCGGGCCCGGTTCCGCCTGATGGCGGCCGGATCCATGCCGGGCCGGGCCCTGTATGCCCATTACGGTCTCGATCCCCAACTCGACGATCATCCGACCATGATCCTGTTGCAGGACGGCCGGGCCTTGGTGCGGTCGGAAGCCGTATTGCGTATCGCAGCGGGTCTGGGGGGAATGTTCGGCATGCTGGCGATGCTGCGGCTCATCCCGACCGGCCTGCGCGACGGGCTCTACGACCTTGTCGCCCGCCACCGGATGCGGGTCGGTGCCGGCGGCGCGGTCTGTGTTCTGTCGCCCGGCATTGATCCTGACCGGATACTGGGATGAGCGGTCGACAGGTTCTGGTTCTGGGTGCCAACGGCTTCATCGGTTCGCATGTCGCCGCGGAACTGGCGCGTCAGGGCTGGAAGGTCCGGGCCGGGGCACGAAGGCCGGATGAGGCGTGTCGGCGCGCCCCTGCGCATGACTGGGTCAGGGCGGATTTCGCGGCTCTGACGACAGCGGAGGCCTGGTCTCCGTTACTGGCCGGGGTGTCGGCGGTGGTGAATTGCGTCGGCGTGTTGCAGGACGGCGGGCGGGACAGTACCCGTGTCGCCCATGTCGATGGCCCGGCGGCCCTTCTCGCCGCATGCGAGATCGCCGGTATTTCCCGGTTCGTCCATCTGTCGGCCATCGGGGCTGAAGACGCGGCCGGAACAGCCTACGGGCGGACGAAGGCGGAGACCGAGCGACTGGTGACGACGGCCGCCCTGGACTGGATCATTCTGCGTCCCTCGCTGGTTGTCGGGCGCGCGGTTTATGGCGGCACCGGATTGATCCGGGCTTTGGCGGCCTTCCCGGGCGTCATTCCGGTAATCGGTGGAGACCAGCGGTTTCGTCCGGTGCCGATGGAGGATGTCTGCGCTGCCGTCGTGGCGGCTCTGCAGCCGGAGGCCCCGGTGCGGCAAACCCTCGACGTCGCGGGCGGCGAAAGTCTGACCCTCATCCAGATTTTGTCTTTGTACCGGGGATGGCTCGGCCTGCCACCTGCGCCGGTCCTTCGGGTCCCGAGAGCCCTGGCCTGGCCGGTTGTCACTCTCGGCGATATCGCCGGACGACTGGGGTGGACCTCCCCGCTACGCACCACGGCCCTGCGGCAGATGGATCACGGCGTCGAGGGCGACCCCGCTACCTGGGTGCAGGCGCTCAAACTGTCGCCCCACAGTCTTGCGGATCAGTTGTCCCGGTCTCCGGCCACGGTTCAGGACGTCTGGCATGCCCGGCTTTGGTTTGTGCGGCCGATCGCGATCGTGACGCTGGGCCTGTTCTGGTTGCTGACAGGCTTGATCAGTTTCGGACCGGGGTGGAGCGCTGCCGTGGCGATTCTTCATGAAGGCGGCTACGGCACCGCGGCGGTTCCAGTGGCCTGGTGGGGGGCTTTGCTGGATGTCGCTCTGGGTCTCGCCTTGTTCGTGCGGCCATGGACCGCGCGGATCGCTCTGCTCATGGCGGCGTCCACGGTCGGGTATCTGGTCGCCGCAACGATCAGTCTGCCGCAGTATTGGGTCGACCCGCTGGGCCCCTGGCTGAAGGTGTTGCCGATGATGGCCCTGTGCCTGTTTGTCGCCGCCACGGACCGGCGGCGCTGATGCTGTTCCTGCTGCTGAAGGTCCTGCACATCCTGTCCGGTGCCGTGCTGTTCGGCACCGGGGCGGGCATCGCCTTCTTCATGTTGCGGGCCCATGCGACCGGGGAAGCCCGCACCGTCGCGGCGGTCGGACGTATCGTCGTTCTGGCGGACATGGTCTTCACCGCTACCGCCGTTGTGGTTCAGCCCCTCAGCGGTCTGGGTCTGATCCTGCTGCAGGGATGGTCACCGTTCGAGCCGTGGTTGCTGGCGGCCTATGGCCTGTATGTCGTTATCGGGGTGTGCTGGTTGCCGGTGGTCTGGATCCAGATCCGGATGCTGCGTCTGGCAGAGGCCGCCGCAAGGGATGAAGCTCCCCTGCCGCCTGCCTATTATCGTCTGTTCGGCTGGTGGTTCGCGCTCGGCTGGCCGGCGTTCGCCGGCGTTATTGGCCTCTATGGTCTGATGGTCTTCAAGCCGGTCTTTTGACCCCGTCACAGGTGTTCACCCGATGTGATGAGCTCGCGGTCGTGCGCTGTGCCATAGGCCATTCGTGAGCCAGCCCGCATCCCCGTCCCATGCCCTGACCCCGCCGGAGATTCTGGCCATCGTTGCGGTGGTGGTGATCTGGGGTGTGAACAATGCTGCGGCCAAGGTCGGGACCGAGGTCCTGCCGCCGTTGCTGATGGGGGCGATGCGTTTCGCCGTGGCGGCCGCCTGTCTGGTGCCGTTCGTGCGTCCGCCGTTTCCCAACTGGAAAAGCCTGCTGATCATCGTCTTCGTCGGCGGCCCGTTGCACTATGGCCTGATCTTTCTGGCCTTCTCGCTGGCGCAGGACGTCAGTCCGGTGTCGGTGGCGGCACAGCTGTGGATCCCGTTCACGGCCCTGTTCGCCTTTCTGCTGCTGCGCGAGCGGCTGTCGAAATATGCCCTGGTGGGCATGGTCATTGCCTTCATCGGTGTGGCCTGGATGATGGGGGATCCGCATGTGTTGCAGGACTGGAAGGCTATCGCCGTCGGCATCGCCGCCGCCAGCTGCTGGGCCCTGACCACGGTCATCGCGCGCCGCACGACCTCGATTCCGCCGCTGAAGATGCAGGGCCTGCTGTCCCTGGTGGCCCTGCCAACCCTGGCCTTCGGCTCGGCGGTGTTCGAACACGGCCAGATGGAGGCTGTACGGGCGGCGACGCCGCTGATCTGGGCCTGTGTTCTGTGGGCGGGTCTGGTTTCGTCGGTCCTGGCCACGACCCTGGTGTTCTGGCTCGTGCAGCGGCGTGAGGCGGGGCGGGTCACACCCTATCTGCTGGCCACGCCGGTGGTGTCGATCGCCATCGGCTGGCTGTTCCTGGATGATGTATTGACGGTTCAGATCCTGACCGGTGCCGCCCTGACCATGGGCGGGGTGGCGGTCGTGGCCCTGGCCGAGCGCGGGCTGAGGGCCGGGGCCTCGGGGGCCTAGGCTGCCGCCGCGCGATCGCGGGCCGGGGCAGGGGCCGATATCAGACATGCGGAGGCTGCGGCCGGGCAGGTCCGATCACCACAGGCATGGAGAGCGCGGCGGTGAGCGCCGTGCGCGCTCCTAGAGGCCGGGAAGTTTGAAGCCGCCCGCGCGCCGCGGGGCGATGACGATGGCCGTTTCGCTGCCGGTCAGGGCCCGAAGCCGTTCGGCTTCCGAGGCGGCGTCGATGGTCATCGGACCACCGGCTGTCTGGCTGACGGTCTCGGCCTGGGAGGCGGGGACGTCGCTGCGCCAGAACATCAGGCGGTTGGCGAAGCTCTCTTCCTTGTGGGCCAGGTCGCCGAACTCGTCGTCGATCACATAGCGGGCCAGCGGATCGGCGCGATCGGCCCCGGCCTGGGCAACGAGCATCTGCTCGCCGGCGGTGCGGGTGACGGCCTGGCGCTGACCCAGAAGGATCTGGCGGGCGGCGCTCTCCGGAGCCAGTTCCTGCGGGCGCGGCTGGCCGGGTGCCGGCGGGCGCAGGCCGTATTCCGGCGGCACGGTCAGCGGAGCGGTCGAGACAGTCAGAAAGGCGTCGGGCGTGATCTTGGTCAGGCCGATGCTCTGGCGCATGCCCGAACAGGCCCCCAGGGACAGGGCCGATACGGCGACGATGGACAGGACGGCGGCACTGCGAATTCGCATGATCAGGGGCTCGGCTCGTTGGTCGCGCGTCAGGGACGCGGCTGTGGAACGGCTAGATGGGCCGTTGATTACGACTTTTCAGCGGCTTCGCCAACCGTCGGCTGACGCTCGGACATCAGGCTGTCGATTATCAGGACGATGACGCCGATGGTAATGGCGCTGTCGGCGATGTTGAAAATCCACGGAAACACCCGGTGGCTGCCGATCATGATGCCCGAGAAGTCGATGAAGTCGACAACGCCGCCGAAGCGGATGCGGTCGATCACATTGCCGATAGCGCCCCCCATGACCAGACCGATGGCGCTGATCAGCAGCCGACGGTCGGCCTTCAGGGCCCACCAGCCCAGAGCTCCGGCGACGAGGATCGAGAACAGGCTGAGGGCCCAGCGACCGGCCCCGCCACCCAGCAGGCCGAAGCTGACGCCATCATTGAGCACGAAGGTCAGGCGCAGCGCCGGGGGCAATACCGGGATCGACTTGAAGGACCACATCTCCCGGTCGATCAACTGTCCGTTCGCGGTCAGCATCTGCATCGCGTTCAGGATGGAGGCCTTGGTCAGCTGGTCGAGGAGGATGACGACCACGGCAATGCCGAAGGCGGCGTAGGCAATACGAGGAATTTTCATGCGGCCCGCTTCTGGAATGAAGCCCGGAGTTAGCAGGCCGGGGCCGGGTCGCGAAGATCAAATCGTGGTCTGCTGCCCCGCGAGCGGCCGCAAGCCCGGCGACGAGCCCCCGGTTGCGCGCCTCAGCCCGCGGCCATCACGCCGCAGGCGACCCGCGCACCGGCCCCGCCAATCGGCTGGCTGTGTTGGTCGTCGGGGTTGGCGTGGATGACCAGGGCGGCACCATCATCGTCCCACAGCCACTGGCCTGGGCCGGTGGCGGAAATTCGGGCCTGGGCGGTGAAGACCTCGGCGTTCACCCGACCTTCGGCGTCGGCATAGATGTTGGGCAGGTCGCCGTCGTCGGGCCCCTCCGGGTTCAGCAGCCCGTGCGGCACCGCTGTGGCGTGATTGATGTGGCCGCCTGCCGAGGTGAAGGGGGCGTCGCAGCGACCGGTGGTGTGGATATGAACCCCGTGCCAGCCGGGCGTCAGGCCGGTCGCCTCGACACGGATCAGCAGGCCGGTCGCCCCCTGGGTCAGAACCGCACGGCCGATCGCCTGTCCGGCGGGGTTCATCAGTGTCGCTTCACCAGAATCTCCCAGCGGCGCGCGTTCGGCGGCCGGCGGTTGATAGTGGTTTTCGGTCATGCTGACACAGGCCCCGAGGGGCAGCAGCAGGGCGGCGGTCAGGAGAATTGTGCGCATAGCATTTTTTCCTTTCACAGAAGGCCGGCACGGGCTGGAAACTTTGCCTCGCGCGGACCTGGATGCTAGAAAACGCTTATAGCGGATCACGTTCCGATTCCGGCCATTTAAAGCCCGATTTCCTTTGACCGACGATACCTTCGAGACCCCCGTGCCCCCGTCGGGTGCGCATGGCGACATTTCCACCATCACGATCGAGGAAGAGCTGAAACGCTCCTACCTCGACTACGCCATGAGCGTGATCGTTTCGCGGGCCCTGCCCGATGCGCGCGACGGGCTGAAGCCCGTGCACCGCCGCATCCTGTATTCGATGCACGATCTGAATATGACGCCCGAGCGCTCGTATTCGAAATGCGCCCGCGTCGTCGGTGATGTGCTGGGCCGGTTCCACCCGCACGGCGACGCCTCGGTCTATATGGCCCTGGTGCGTATGGCCCAGCCCTTCTCGATGGGGCTGATGCTGGTCGACGGCCAGGGCAATTTCGGCTCGGTTGACGGCGATATGCCGGCCTCGATGCGTTACACCGAGGCCAGGATGGCCCCGGCCGCCGTGGCCCTGCTGGCCGATATCGACAAGGACACTGTCGATTTCCAGCTGAACTACGATGAGAAGGAAATGGAGCCGGTCGTCCTGCCGGCGCGGATCCCGAACCTGCTGGTCAATGGCGCGGGCGGCATCGCCGTCGGCATGGCCACCAACATCCCGCCGCATAACCTGGGCGAGATCATCGACGCCTGCGTGGCGCTGCTGGACGATCCCGAGGTCACTGACGACGCCCTGCTGGACCTGGTCCCGGGGCCCGACTTCCCGACCGGCGGCGAGATCATGGGCCGCACCGCGCCCCGCAACGCCCTGCGCGAGGGCCGTGGCTCGGTCATCGTGCGCGGCAAGGCCACGGTCGAGACCATCCGCAAGGACCGTGAGGCCATCGTCGTCACCGAGCTGCCGTTCCAGGTCAACAAACAGACACTGATCGAGCGCATCGCCGAAATGGTGCGCGAGAAGCGGATCGAGGGCATTTCCGACGTGCGCGACGAGAGCGATCGTCAGGGCATGCGGATGGTGATCGAGCTGAAGCGCGACGCCTCGGGCGACGTCATCCTGAACCAGCTGTGGCGCTATACGGCGATGCAGAGCTCGTTCGGCGTCAACATGCTGGCCCTGAACCACGGCCGTCCGGAGCAGATGGGCCTGCGCAAGATGCTCGAGGTCTTCCTCGACTTCCGCGAGGAAGTGGTCGTCCGGCGGGTCAAGTTCGAACTGGCCAAGGCCCGCGACCGCGGCCATGTGCTGGTCGGTCTGGCCGTGGCCGTGGCCAATATAGACGAGGTCATCCACATCATCCGCAGCTCGGCCGATCCGGCCGAGGCGCGCGAGCGGCTGCAGTCCAAGCCCTGGCCCGTCGGGGACATGATGGCCCTGATCGAGCTGATCGCCGATCCGCGCTCGATGCTGGTCGAGGGTGACAAGCTGAACCTGACGGACGAACAGGCCCGGGCCATCCTGGCCCTGACCCTGTCGCGCCTGACCGGCCTGGGCCGCGATGACATCTTCAACGAGGCGCGCGGCCTGGCTGACACCATCGCCAAACACCTGCTGCTGCTGTCGGACCGCGCCAACATCCTGGCCGTGATCCGCGAGGACCTGCTGGCCGTGAAGGCCGAGTTCGCCGTGCCGCGCCGGACCGAGATCGGCGACGGTGATTTCGAGCTCGAAGACGAGGACCTGATCCCGCGTGAGGACATGGTCGTGACCGTGACCCACGGCGGCTATGTCAAACGGGTGGCGCTGAACGCCTACCGGACCCAGCATCGCGGCGGCAAGGGCAAGTCGGGCATGACGATGAAGGACGAGGACGCCATTGTCGGTGTGTTCTCCGCCTCGACCCACACGCCGGTGCTATTCTTCGCCACCAACGGCAAGGCCTACAAGTTGAAGACCTGGCGCCTGCCGCTGGGCGGACCGACCTCGCGCGGCAAGGCCTTCGTCAACCTGCTGCCGATCGAGCCCGGCGACAGCATCATGAACGTCTTGCCCCTGCCCGAGGACGAGACCGAATGGGGCAATTTCGACATCATGTTCGCCACGCGCTCCGGTGACGTGCGCCGGAACAAGCTGAGTGACTTCGCCACCGTCAACCGGGCCGGCAAGATCGCCATGAAGCTGGAGGACGGCGACCATATGGTCGGGGTCGCCCTGTGCACCGCTGATGACGATGTGATGCTGACCACGGCCCTGGGCCGGGCGATCCGCTTCAAGGCCGACGATGTCCGCGTGTTCAAGGGCCGGGATTCGACCGGCGTGCGCGGCGTGCGTCTGAAGGACGGCGACCAGGTCATCTCCATGGCCGTGCTGGGCCGGGTCGATGCGACGCCGGACGAGCGCTCAGCCTATGTCAAACACGCTACGGCCATGCGCCGCGCGGCCGGTGACGGCGACGACGAGATGACTGTGGTCGAGGCGGACGACGAGGACGAGGGCAACGGCGACGCCGCCCTGTCGATCGAGCGGATCGCCGAACTGGGCGCGGCCGAGCAGTTCATCCTGACGGTCACCGAGACCGGCTTTGGCAAGCGCTCGTCGGCCTATGAGTACCGGCGCACCGGACGCGGCGGCCAGGGCCTGACGGCCCACGGCCTCGGCGGTCGGGCAGGAGACCGTCTGGCAGCCTCCTTCCCGGTCGAGGACGGCGACGAGCTGTTGCTGGTCACCTCGGGTGGTCAGATGATCCGCACCCCGGTCGGTCAGGTCCGCACCGTTGGTCGCACCAGCCAGGGGGTGACCATCTTCCGCACCGCCGAGGGCGAGCGGGTCGTATCGGTCGAACGTCTGGCCGAGGTCGAGGGCGGGTCCGACGAGGACATGGACGGGCCTGAGGACGGTGCCGACGGCGCAGCGGAAAACTGATTGCCTTAGGCCTTCTGACCGTCACATGCTGGTGACGTCGTCGGGGGATCGAGGCGTTGCGATATCTGTTGGTTGCTCTGTTGTTTCTGCTCGGTGCGTGCGCGCTTCCGACGGTGAATTCCGAACGCGAGGCCCAGGCTGACCGGGTCTACGAGGCGGTGCGGCTCAATGATGTCGTCGCCTTCAGGGCGATGGCAACGGCAGCAATTCAGGCCCAGGATCTCGGGGAGCCGTTCCAGGAGTTGCAGGCGCATGTCCATGCCAGCGCGCCGGACCATGTCGAGACGACCGGTTGGGTCAGCAATACGTCGTTGGACGGAAGCAGCTATCGCGTCGTTCGGCGCTATACGCATCCCGAGGGTGTGGTCGACACCGACGTGCTGATGCTCCGGAGCGGAGACGACGAGTGGCGTGTCGACGGCTTCCGGGCAGTTCGTGTGTCGGCGACGTCTATTCGTGCCGCCGAAGAACAGGCCGCCGCTGCTCGCTTCACGCTGACGGGGAAATCAGCCCAGCACTACCTTATCCTCGCCGGTGCCGGGTTGTCGGCGGCGTTGTGTCTTGTATCCGCCGTCGTCGCCGGCTTCCGCAGGCGGTGGGCATGGATGTTGACGACCCTGTTCGGTATCGGTTTGTTCACCCTGAACTGGACGACGGGGGCCGTAGCGTTTCAACCCATCTACGTCTCCCTCCTTGGCGCGGGATTCTGGAAGGGAGCGGCACCGGCCGACCCATGGCTGATCATGGTGGCCCTGCCGATACCGGCGATCCTGTTCTGGATCCTGGGCCGGTGGCGCAAGAAGGTTCGCAAGCCCAAGGCCGGCAAGCCCCAGGGACCGGTTACAGGGACGCCCGATCTTTGAGCCTGGTCCTTTCCATCGACGGCGCGCCTGCCACTGCGGAAGACCTGGCCACCGCGGCGCTGGTCAACTACGGGGCCTACACCTCGCTCCTTGTCGAGGGCGGCGGGGTGCGTGGGTTGGACCTGCATCTGGCGCGGCTTGAGGCCGCGGCGATCGACCTGTTTGGCGAACCTGTCGGGAAGGCGCGCCTGCGCGAATTGATGCGGGCGGCGCTGGGTGATCATCAAGCGGCATGGCTGCGGGTGAGTCTGTTTTCGCCGCACCTCGGGCCACGGACGCCGGACTGGACCGGTCAACCCAGGGTCATGATCGCAGCCTCGCCGCCGATATCGCCGCTGGCCGAAAGCGTGCGCGTTCACGTTCAGACCCATGTCCGCGACGCTGCCCACCTCAAACATTCCGCGACCTTCCCCCTGATCCGGGCCCGCCGCACCGCCGTGGCGGCGGGGTTCGACGACGCCCTGTTCACCGACGCCGACGGCCTGATTTCCGAAGGCACGCTCTGGAACGTCGGCTTTATTCGCGGGGAGACGGTGGTCTGGCCGCAGGCCCCGATGCTGGCGGGCGTGACCCAGACCCTGATTACGCGCGGCCTGGCGGCGGTGGGACTGGATGCCGTCAGCGCGCCGGTGCGGCTGGCCGATCTCGGCGGATTCGACGGGGCCTTCCTGTGCAACAGCGCCACGCCGGCCTGTGCCATTACAGCGATCGGGACGGTGGGCTTCGCCGGAGCGGATGCCATGATCAAGCGCCTGAACCAGGCATGGCGGTCAAACCCGCGTCAGACGATCTAGGCCCGGCGGCGGGCGGCTGCTAGACCTGCGCGCTGCAGCGGAGAAAATGCCATGCGTATCGGGCTTTATCCCGGGACATTCGATCCGGTGACCAACGGGCACATGGATATCATCGGCCGGGCCGTGAAGCTGGTGGACCGGCTGGTCATCGGCGTGGCCCAGAACGATGACAAGGGACCCCTGTTCACCACCGCCGAGCGGGTGGAGATGGTGCGCGCCGAAGTGGTCGGGATCGATGCCGAGATTGTGGTTGAGCCCTTCTCGACCCTGCTGATGCATTTCGCGGAGAAGCTCGGGGCGCAGATGATCGTGCGCGGCCTGCGCGCCGTCGCCGACTTCGAATACGAATTCCAGATGACGGCGATGAACCAGCGTCTCAATGCCGACATCGAGACCGTGTTTCTGATGGCCGATCCGCGCCACCAGGCCGTGGCCTCGCGTCTGGTCAAGGAGATCGCCCGTCTGGACGGCGCGATCGACAGTTTTGTCAGCCCGTCGGTCGCCGAACAGGTCCGGGCCAAGGTCAAGGGACTCGCATGAGCAAACTATCCGGAATTCTGGCGGCAGCCGTCACGGCGGTGGCGATCCTGGCCGGGTCAGGTCCGGCCCTGGCCCAGGCCCCGACGGCGGGCGACTGGCGCACGATCGCGCCCGAGAACCTTCTGGTCATCGACACGACCAAGGGCCGGGTGCTGGTTGAGCTGGCCCCGGTGCTGGCTCCGAACCACGTTGTACGCATCCGCACCCTGGCCGATCAGGGCTTCTATGACGGTATCGTCTTTCACCGGGTGATTTCCGGCTTTATGGCCCAGACCGGCGATCCGACCGGAACCGGGGCGGGTGGCAGCGAGCTGCCGGACGTCGCCGGCGAGTTCAGCTTCCGGCGCGGACCGGACAGTGGCTTTGTCGCCGTTCCGAACAGCGGCGACGGCCTGCGGGGTATCCTCGGCTCAATGCCGGTGGTGACCCAGCCCGACGCCCAGATGTTTGTTACCGCCGACTTCAAGACCGGGGGGACCGGTCTGTTCTGTCCCGCAGTCGCCGGCATGGCCCGCTCGAGCGGGGCGGACAGTGCCAACAGCCAGTTCTTCCTGATGATGGACGAGAACGACAGTCTCAACGGCCTGTATACGACCTTCGGCCGGGTGGTCGTCGGTCTGGATGTGGTCAAGGCCCTGAAGGCCGGACCGGCGTCGGACGACGGTCGTGTCGCCGACGCGCCCGATGCGATGACCCGGGTGCGCACGGCGGCGGCCCTGCCGGCGAGCGAGCGGCCGGTCGTTCGGGTCCTGTCGCCGGCATCGGCGGCCTTCCAGGCCGAGGTCGAACGGGTCCGGGCCGAGCGCGGCGCGCGGTTCAGCATTTGTGACGTTCAGCCCGCCGCCGAACTGGTCGGCGGCTGATCATGGTCGTGGGAGGGGTGACGATGAAACGGGCGACAACGATTCGCGCGACGGCGATTCTGGCCACCTTCGCCGCCCTTGTCGGTGCCGGGATGGCCCAGGCCCAGGACGTCGGCGGTCCGCCGCCGCCGGCGGCGTCGCAGGCGATGGCTACGGCGGCACCGGTCACAGAGTGGCGCACCGTGCCGGCCGCCAACCTGCTGATCATCGACACCAACCGGGGACGGATCCTGGTCGAGCTGGCTCTAGAGATCGCGCCCCTGCATGTCGAGCGCATCCGTCTGCTGGCCCGGGCCGGTTTCTTTGATGGTCTGACCTGGCATCGGGTCATCGATTGGTTCATGGCCCAGACCGGCGATCCGCTGGGCAACGGCGAGGGCCAGAGCCCCTATCCGGACCTGGCCGCTGAATTCACCTTCCGCCGCGATCCCTCGGTGCCCTTCACCGCGGTTGCCGCCCCCGCCGGGGCCCTGATCGGTTTCGTCCATTCCCTGCCAGTCCAGACCCAGCCGGATGCGGCCATGGCCCAGACCGGCGACGGCAAGGTTCACGGTTGGGGGCTGTACTGCCCGGGCGTGGCCGGCATGGCCCGTGACGAGGGCAACGACACCGCCAACAGCCAGTTCTTCCTGATGCGTCAGGCCTATCCCGCACTGGACAAGCGCTACACCGTCTGGGGCATGGTTGTGTCCGGGCTCGACGTGGTGCGGGCGCTGAAATCGGGTGCCGACGACTCCGGCATGGTCACGGATCCGGACCGGATGACCCGGGTCCGGGTCGCCGCGGACCTGCCCGAGGTCGGGCGTCCGGTCGTGAGGATTCTGGACACGGAGTCCGCCGGATTCCGGGCCCTGGCCGATCAGGTCCGCCAGGCGCGCGGCGCGGATTTCTCGGTCTGTGACATCACCCTGCCGGTTGACGTCTCCCAGGCTCAGGTCGTCGCCGGCGGCTGAGTCCGGCTGCGGCCCCGGTTGCGGCGACGCCGGGCGGGGCGGCGATCCTCACGCATGCGCTGCAGCAGCAGCCCCTCGCGCAGGCCACGATCGGCGACGCGCACACGCTCGCACGGCCAGGCGCGCTGGACGGCGGCCATGATGGCGGCTCCGGCCAGGACCAGATCGGCCCGGTCGGGGCCTATACAAGGCTCGGCCGCACGGCCGGCGGGACCGAGGCGCTGCAGGGTTTGCGTCGCCTGTTCGCAATCGTCGCGCGTCATCCACAAACCGTCGACCCGATTGCGCTGGTAGCGGTCGAGGCCGAGATGGATACCAGCCAGACTGGTGATAGCCCCCGAGGTGCCGACCATATGGGCCCGGCCGCCAGTGAACAGCGCATGCAGGTCAGGATCAGCGTCCGTCCGGGTGAGGGCGACGCCCATATCGGCGACCATGGTCTCGAACCAGAGATCATGTCCGCCGGCGGGTTCGGGATGGCGCTCGGCCAGGGTGACGACGCCAACCGGAGCCGACATCCAGCCCACGGTGCGGAAGCGTCCGTCCTCGCGGCGTAGCCAGGACAGTTCGGTTGAGCCGCCGCCGACATCGACCACCAGAATGGCTTCGGCCTTGTGGTCAAACAGGTTGAGGCAGCCCTCGACCGCCAGCCGGGCCTCCTCGATCGGATCAATGACCCGCAGATTCAGGCCGGTTCCGATCCGGACCCGCTCGATAAAGGCCGCGCCATTGTCCGCCTGACGGCAGGCCTGGGTGGCGACGGCAGAGAGGCGGCTGGAGTCCAGGCCCTTGCGCGCCACGCGTTCGGCACACAGGTCCAGGGCCTGATAGGCCCGTTCCATCGCCTCGTCATCCAGGCGGCCGGTTCGTGACAGACCTTCGCCAAGGCGGACAATGCGGCTGAAGGAATCGACCACGTTGAAGCCGTCACGCGAAGGCTTCGCGATCAACAGCCGGCAATTGTTGGTCCCCAGGTCGAGCGCGCCATAGAGCGGCGCATCCCGGCCTGTAGCCCCGTGACCGTCAGGCCGTCGGGATCGGGACCGGTCGTCGCGCCGTGCGGGCGCGCCGTCGATCTCCGGCATGGCCGAACTTTCATTTGGGCTCCGAAACGGTGCCCGTCCCGTTCATCGTAGTCCGGCCGTGTCGTCCGTGCCAAGCCAAACTGTCGTGAATATGAACGGGAAGGCGGGCATCCTGCTCAGGTGCCGGGGTGCAGGATCGGGCCATGATGAATGCCCAGACTGCCAAATTCGGCCTCGGCCAGATCGTCCGCCACCGCGACAATGCCTTTCGTGGCGTGGTCGTCGACGTTGATGCGACCTATGCCGGCCCCGCCAACGAACCGACCGCCGCCCAGGCCGACGAGCCCTTCTACCAGATCTACGCCATCGGCGAGGACAGCGGCTTTGTCGTCTACGCCGCCGAGGCCATGCTGGAGGCCGACGACGAGCTTTCGCGACTGCCGCGGGCCGATGAAGCCCGGATGTTCCGCGTCGACGCCCGTGGCCATATGGCCCCGCGGGCGCATCAGATCCACTGAAGGCCCCGGTGACTGATGACGCCATCGGAGTGAAGGACTAGACTGGCCCCACCCGTCGTCAGAGTTCAGTGCAGGAGCGCGTCCATGTCCGATTTCGAGCACGTCTTTGAAGCCCCGCCCGAAGGGGCGGCGGCCGACTGGACCATCCCGCAGGACTGGGATGCCTATTCGGATGTCGAGCACGGCACCTGGGACACCCTGTATGCGCGGCAGATGAAGATCCTGCCCGGCCGGGCCTGCGAGGTCTTCATGCAGGGCCTCAAGGCCCTGGACCTGAACACCGGCGGTATTCCGGACTTCGCGGTGATGAACCCCAAACTTCAGGCCCTGACCGGCTGGACGGTGGTGTGCGTGCCCGGTCTGGTGCCGGATGAGGTCTTCTTTGATCACCTGGCCAACAAACGCTTCCCGTCGGGCCAGTTCATCCGCAAGCCGGACCAGCTGGACTATCTGCAGGAGCCGGACATCTTTCACGATGTCTTCGGCCATGTGCCGATGCTGACCGACCCGGATTTCGCCGCCTATATGGAGGCCTACGGCAAGGGTGGGCAGCGTGCGGCCTCGCTGGGCGTGTTGCAGAATCTGGCGCGGCTGTACTGGTACACAGTCGAGTTCGGCCTGATGCAGGATGCAGACGGCCTGCGCATTTACGGGGCGGGGATCGTGTCCTCGTCGACCGAGAGCGTCTTCGCCCTGGAAGACCCGTCGCCCAACCGGCTCGGCTTCGATCTGGAGCGGGTGATGCGGACCCTCTACCGGATCGACGACTTCCAGCAGGTCTATTTCGTCATCGACTCTATCGAGGCGCTCAAGGCCGAAACCCTGAAGGATTTCGGCCCCGTCTATCAGCGGCTGAAGGGGGCGGACGACATCGCCATTGAGGCCGTCCTGCCCGAGGATCAGGTCTTCACCCGGGGTACCCAGGCCTATGCGGCCCGGGGTGGACGTTTCGCCGCCTGAGGCTTGACCCCCAGCAGCAGACCGAACCAGCCGATGCGGCGCGCGATCTCATAGGCCAGGAAGCAGCCGGCGACGGTCGCCCCGATGACCAGTCCGGCCTCGACCGCCAGCGCCAGGTTCAGCGGCATCAGATAGTGGGCGGCCGTGATGATCACCGTCTGGTGCACGATGTAGAAGGGGAAGACCCCGACCGTCAGATAGCGCAGCACCGGTCCGCCGCGGTTCAGATAGAGCGCGCCATAGCCGAGAATGGCGGCCATGAAGGTCCACTGATCAATGCTGTACACGACCCGCATGACCATGCGCAGCGCGTCGGGTGGCATGGCGTCGTCGGCGCGATAGACCCAGGCATAGCCGGCCCAGGCGGCCCAGCTGAGCAGGGCCAGCACAAGGGCCGGGCGGCGCATCCGGATATAGGCGGCCTTTAAAACTTCCGAACGCGCGGTCAGGAAGCCGAACAGATAGGCACCGAAAGAGACGGCGTGGTTGTACCAGTCCCCGGTCAGGTCGTGGGTGATCTCGAAACGCGGGGCCAGGGTGAAGCGCAGCAGCGCGAACCACAGCACCGGCCAGATCAGCAGACCCCAGCCGGACAGCGGCCGTTCCAGCATCCGGCCCAGCGCCTTCAGCGGCCGTCCGGCCACACCGGTCATCAGGGCGATGAGCAGGCCATAGGGCAGCAGATAGGCGATGAACCACAGGTGGTTCCAGGTCGGGGTGCGCAGGCAGCCGTCGGCGTCACACCACTGACCCCAGGAGGTCGCGTAGTGGACCCAGAAATCCTTCATCCAGATGGAATGGGCAGGGTCGGCAACCCCGTGCGCCTGCAAGGCCGCATAGATCTGGAAATAGCTCTGCGGCGGCACGATCACGAACATGCCGAACACCAGCGGCGGCAACAGGCGCACGAAGCGCGAGCCCGCCAGACGCACGCCTGCATGGCCGCCCCGGGCCTCAAACCCGTCGACGAGGAAACGGGTCGCCGCCCCGGAGACGATGAACAACAGGGTCAGCCGCCAGGGATTGGTCAGCATCATCAGCGGCTGCAGCCCCTCGACGATGCGCGGGCTCTTCACGTGGAAGTCCCAGGACACGTAGAGCATGCCCACGTGGTAGAGAATCAGCAGCAGGAAGGCCCCGACGCGGATCCAGTCGAGGTCGTAACGCCGGGCGGGACCGGCGGTGAGCGGGGATGACCCGGTGTCGGGGACGGGGGGCGAGGCCATGACAAATTCCATCAGGGATGATCGGGACCCTGACCTCCCACTCCCGCCCCGGGGCGGGCAATCGTCCGGGGGCGGGCGGCCCGCTCCCGGGGACAGTCGCACGGCGGATGTGACCAGCGGCGACCCGGGCGGGATGGATGGCGAGCCGGTGTCGCTGCGTGCGCGCCTGCGCCGGGCCGACCGGCGCGATCTGGTCAGTGGCTGGTTGACCATCGCCGCGGTCGCCCTGCTGGTGATGACGGTCAATGCGATGACCGCCCGCAGCGACATGCCCGACACTGCCTGGTGGGAGCCCTGGACCTGGGAGGTCAGTAGCGCGGTGACGACCCTGGCCCTGATGTGGCTGCCGTGGCTGACGATGGTTCTGGCCCCGCCAACCGACCTGTCGGGTCCGGGATGGGCGCGTCGGCTGCGGTTCGGCGGCGTCCACCTGATCGGGCTGGTGGTCTTTTCCGTCCTGCATGTCGCGGGCTTCGTCGCCCTGCGGCGGTTGACCTACGGCCTGCTGGACGCCGGCCCCTATGAGTTCAACGGTCTGGCCGGTCGGTTCATCTATGAGTTCCGCAAGGACTTGCTCAGCTACGCCACCTTCGTCGCCGTCTTCTGGCTGGCGGGGCGGTTGCGGCGCGGGCATCAGGCCCCGCTGCGTCCGGTCAGCTTTGATATCCGTGACGGCGGGCGGATCATCCGCGCGCCGCTGGACCAGATCGTCGCCGTCAGCTCGGCCGGCAACTATGTCGAATTCTGCCTGGCCGATGGACGCCGGCCGCTCATGCGGGCGACCTTGGCGGCGATTGAGGTCGAGCTGGAAGGGTTCGGCTTCGTGCGGGCCCATCGGTCGTGGCTGGTCAATGCGCGCAAGGTAACGGGGCTGCGACCCGAGGGGTCGGGCGACTGGACGGTCGAACTGGGCGCGGTCGAGGCCCCGCTGTCGCGACGCTATCCGCAGGCGCTGGAGCGGCTGAAGGCCCCGAACTGATCAGTCGGCGTGGACGATCAGACTGGCCTTGCGGGTGTCGCGCATGAAGATGAAGACCAGCAGGGACACGCCGATCATGCCGGTGACATACCAGTAGAAGGCGCTCTCGATGCCGATGTCCTTGAACCACAGGGCCATACCCTCGGCCGTGCCGCCGAACACGGCATTGGCCACCGCATACGGCAGGGCCACGCCCAGGGCGCGAATGTGGGCCGGGAACAACTCGGCCTTCACCACGGCATTGATGGCCGTATAGCCGCTGACGATGACCAGGGCGCTCATCGACAGGGCGAAGGCGACCCACGGGCTCTGGGCTGTCGAAAGGGCGGTCATGATCGGCACGGTGAACAGCACCCCGCCGACCCCGAAGGCGATCATCACGGGGCGGCGACCGATGCGGTCCGACAGGGCTCCGACGGCCGGCTGCAGCAGCATGAAGACCAGCAGGGCAGCGGCGCTGATCCCGGTCGCCGTCGCCTTGCTGAAGCCGGTCGTGTTGACGAGGAATTTCTGCAGGTAGGTGGTGTAGGTATAGAAGGCCAGCGTCCCCCCGGCGGTCAGGCCCAGCACCAGCAGGGCCTCCTTCGGATGTTTCAGCACCAGCAGCAGGGCGCTGGATTTCGGGGCCTCGGCCGCGTCGGTGACGATGAAGGCCCGGGTCTCGTCGAGCCGACGACGCAGCCAGAAGACGATCACGGCCAGGGCCGCGCCGACCACGAAGGGCACGCGCCAGCCCCAGGCGGTCAGCTGGGCCTCGCTGAGCGTATTCTGCAATCCGATCAGCAGCACCAGGGCCAGTAGCTGGCCGGAGATCAGGGTGACATACTGGAAGCTGGACCAGAAACCGCGGTGTTTCGCCGTGGCCATCTCGGACAGATAGGTGGCCGAGGAGCCATATTCGCCGCCGACGCTGAGGCCCTGGATCATCCGCGCCAGCAGCAGCAGGGCCGGGGCCCCCAGGCCGATAGTGGCATAGCCGGGGCTGCAGGCGATGATCAGACTGCCGGTGCACATCAGGCTGACCGACAGGGTCAGGCCTGCCTTGCGCCCGCGCCGGTCGGCATAGACCCCCATGACCCAGGCCCCGATGGGCCGCATGAAGAAGCCGATGGCGAACACGGCAGCGGACTGGAGCAGTTGCACCGTGTCGTTGCCGGCGGGAAAGAATACCGGGGCGAAATAGAGGGCGAAGGCCGAATAGGCGAACCAGTCGAACCACTCGACCAGATTGCCGGCCGAACCACCGATAATGTTGCGCAGACGGCGGGCCGGGGTCATCGGGGCGGCGGTCTTCGGGGCCGGGCTCATGCGGCCGGTCCGGGTCGACGACGCACGGTGATGGCGACCGCCAGGGCGAAGACCGCCAGAGCCAGTTCGATCACCCTTTGGGCCGCGCCATACCATTCAAAGCCGGGATGCAGCAGCCAGATGGCGGCCGCCGCTGGCACACCGCAGGCCAGACCCAGCGGATACAGGGCCCGACCATGGGGCCATCGCCGTGCCGCCAGGGCGATCAGACAGATACCGGCGATCCCGGCCATATAGCCGATACCGCCGAACAGGTCGTGCAGCATGGCGGAGGGTGTCGGATCGGCCAGACTGCATTCGAAGGCACAGGGAAAAACGCCACCGAACGTCAGGCCCAGACCGTTCACAGCCCCGAGGCCGCAACCCGTGATGCTCAGGAATGAACCGGGCAGAAGTCGCGCCGACAAAAGCCAGAACAGGGTCAGCAGCAGGCCCGAGACGATGAAGGCGGCGCTGATCGCTGGTCCGGTGACGGTACCCGTGGCCCCCAGCTCGCTGATGAACTGGGTCAGGTGGTCGTAGCCCGGATAGACCAGACCACCGGCGACGATCAGGCTCGCGAGGATCAGGACGCTGAGGACGGCGGCGCCGAAGGCCAGATGTCTGATCACGCTGATGGTCCCCTTGCCGGTGTCATCAGGCTAGCCGGGTTCGCCCGGGGTGCCAATCGCACAGGCCTGACCGGGCTCAGCCGCGCTGGAAAGGATAGAAGCCGGCGCCGAGGTCGAGGATGCCGCTCAGCTCGTCCAGCGCGCCGCGGCTCTCGGCCAGCAGCTGCGGATCGGCGAGATCGGCGGGGGCCAGGCTGTCCCGGTACCAGTTGGCGGCCCAGATCGACAGGCGGGCGTGCAGGGCGTCGGTCATCCGCATGGCCGGATTGGTCGCGGCCTTTTCGGCCTCGGTCAACACCACGCGCAGACGCAGACAGGCGGGGCCGCCGCCGTTGCGCATCGACTGGCGCACATCGACGTAGTCGACCGTGCCGATCGGACCGTTGGAGGCGGCCAGCCGCTGGGCCACCGCATGGGCGCGGGGATTGTCGCGCGTCTCCGTCGGGCAGATCAGGGTCAGCCGGTCCTCGCCGGGAATCTGCACCAGCATGGAGTTGAACAGATAGGAGCTGATGGCGTCGGCCAGCGGAAGGTCGGCGGCGGACACCTCGACAAACTGGGGCTCGAACAGGCCGTCGGCGGCGGCGCGGATCGCGGCCCTGGTGCCCGCCGTGTCCTCAAACGCCAGCTCGTGGAAGAACAGGGTCTCCAGCGCGCCGACACAGACCACGTCATTGTGGAAGGTGCCGCCGGCGATGGCGGCGCGCGACTGGCGCGGGAAGACCGGCCGGGCGGCCTGATGCCGACGGGCGATGGCCTGTGAGGCCTCATGCGTCTGGCGGGCGGGGAAGGCATCGGCCCACGGTTCGAACGCCTCACGCCCCCAGACCAGCAGATTGACGCCGGGGGCACCGTGTTCGGCGCACAGGCGCACATGGTTGGCGGCCCCCTCGTCGGCCAGATGGGCCACGGCGGGCAGGGCGTCATGTACGGCGAACCGGGCCGGGTCGGGGAACAGGGCGTCCAGCGTGCGTTTGGTCTGGGCGTGCTCCAGCGACCGGTGCAGGTTGGTGTGCAGATTGGCCGGGGTGAAATGCACCCGGCCATCGGCGGCGTCGGCGCTGGGGGTGACGGTCGCGGCGTTGGCGGCCCACATCGGCGAGGCCGAACAGGCGGCGGCGGCAAAGCCGGGGGCGTCTTTCCACGCCGTCTCCAGCACGGCGGCGTCGCTGCCGGTGAAGCCGAGGTTACGCAGGAAGGGGATGTCGGGCCGCTCATGCGGCGGTAGCACATATTGCGGCAGGCCCAGATCGGCCAGCCGCTTCATCTTGTCGAGCCCCTGCAGCACCGCCGCGCGCGGGTTCGAGGCCTCCCCCTTGTTCAGGCTGGAGGCGAGGTTGCCCGGTGACAGACCCGCATAGGAATGGGTCGGGCCGATCAGGCCGTCGGCATTGGCTTCGACGGCCGGTGTCATGCCCGCAGACCCTTGATCTCGCTTTCCATATTCTTGACCGATCCCGCTTCGAAGCTGGCGACCGGATAGGCACAGTAGTCGGCGGCATAGTAGGCGCTGGGCCGGTGGTTGCCGCTGGCCCCCAGGCCGCCGAACGGCATATTGCCGGCGGCGCCCGTGGTCGGGCGGTTGAAATTGACGACTCCGGCGCGGATGCGGCGGATGAAATGATCCCAGTTGACCGGGTTGTCGCTCGCCAGGCCGGCGCTCAGGCCGTAGCGGGTGGCATTGGCCTCGGCCACCGCGGCGTCGAAGCTGGCCACGCGGGTCACCGAGAGGAAGGGGGCGAACATTTCCTCGTCCGGCACGGTGACGCCGGTGACGTCGATGATGGCCGGTTTGACGAAGGCACCCGGCAGGTTGCCGACCGGACCCGAGGCGCGGATGACCCGGGCCCCGGCATCGATACGTGCCTGCAGGGCGGAGAGGGCGGCCTCGGCGGCCTTGGGTGAGATCAGCGGGCCGCCATAGGGTTCGGGCGTGCTGTTCCACGGGGCGAAGATCAGCCGGTCGGCCAGGGCGGCCACGGCCTCGAGAATGGCGTCGCCCTGCGGGCCTTCGGGCAGGATCAGGCGGCGGGCGCAGGAACAACGCTGGCCGGTGGTGATGAAGGCGGACTGGACGATGATGCCGGCCACAGCCTCGGCGTCTGCGGCGTCCCACACCACCAGCGGATTGTTGCCGCCCAGTTCGAGGGCGAGGATGACGTGCGGGTCTTCGGCGAATTTCTTGCGGAAATGCGCGCCGGCGGCACCCGAGCCGGTGAACATAAGGGCGTCGATCGGCTGGTCCAGCAGGGCGGCCCCGGTGTCGCGTCCGCCCTGGATCAGGTTGAACACGCCGGTCGGCAGGCCGGCCTCGGCCAGGCATTCGGCCATCAGCTGGCCGGTGTGCGGCGTCTCCTCCGACGGTTTGAACACCACGGTGTCGCCGGCCAGCAGGGCCGGGACGATATGGCCGTTGGGCAGGTGGCCGGGGAAGTTGAACGGGCCCAGCACCGCGGCGACGCCGTGCGGCCGGTGGCGCAGGGTGGCGGTGCCGAACGGGGTCTCGCTGGTGCGTTCACCGGTGCGTTCGTCATAGGCCTTGATCGACAGGTCGACCTTGCCGGCCATCGAGCCCAGTTCGGCCGTGGTCTCCCACAGGGCCTTTCCGGTCTCGCGGCTGATGGCCTCGGCCATGGCCGGGGCCCGGGCCTTCAGAGCGGCCTGATAGCGCAGCACGGCGTCGATGCGGTCCTGACGCGGGCGGTCCGCCCAGTCGGGGAAGGCGGCGCGGGCGGCGGTCACGGCGGCGACGACCTGATCGCCGGTGGCGGCAGGGCCCTCCCAGACGGTGTCGCCGGTGGCGGGATCGAGGGAGGTGAAACGGGTCATGGAGCTGCTCATTCTTCCTTGGGCCTAGGCCTTCACACGCACAACGTCGCCGGCCCGGACCTTGAGGGCGTCGGCGGTTTCGGCGGACAGGGTGGCGACGTCGCCCTCGATGGCGACCTTCTGGCGCACGGCGCGGAAGGCGGTGACCGATCCGGTCGAGATCAGCGACGGCAGTTCGGCCTCAACCTTGTCGGCGATGGCCACGGTCATCGGCCGGGCGTCGCGCACGGTGCGAATGTTGTCGCGGCCGCACGATACGGTCGGCCCTGCGTCGAAGATGTCGATCAGACCGTTGGGGCGGAAGCCTTCGCTCTCCAGCAACGCCATGGCGGGCACACCCTGGGGGTGGACCTTGCCGATCACGGCGCGGGCCGGTTCGGGCAGCAACTCGACATAGATCGGGTGGCGCGGCGCCAGGTCGAGGATGAACTGCTTGTCGGTCGAGCCGGTCATCATGTCGGCTTCGTCGAACGGCATCGGGAAGAATTTGTGGGCCACATGGTCCCAGAACGGGCATCCGCCGTCGGGGGTGAAGACCCCGCGCAATTCGGCCAGGACATTTTCGTGGAACAGTTCGGGCTGGGCTCCGATCAGCATATAGCGGGCCTGGCTGAGCAACCGTCCGGCCCCGCCCTTGCGGCGGTCAGCCTTGAGGAACAGTGAGCCGACCTCGGACCAGCCGGTGCATTCATTGACCAGCACCAGGGTCTGGTGATCCAGCTTGACGTCGACCGAGGGCGAGGACTGGGTATTGGTCACGACCCGGAACGAGAAGAAGGGCCGGTTCAGGCCGACCGCAGCCTTGACCGAGCCGATGCCGTCGACGTCGCCGGTATCGGTCTCTTCCAGCATGACCGTATACCAGCAGGCCTGGGGGTCCAGCTTGCCCGAGAAGCTGTCCCGGCTGAGGTCAAGACGTTCCGACAGCTGGTCGGGATCCTCGGGCAGGCTGGTGAAGCCCGGTCCGCTCAGGATGGCCAGTTCCAGAAGATGATCGAGGTCGGCCGGTCCGGCGGGGCGCACAACAAGCATGGATTTACATCGTCTCCAGACGCAGGGCCTTCAGCCGCTCGGCGTCGATCTCGCCCGAGGCGATCTTGCACAGGATCAGGGTGCTCAGCTGCGCCCGTTCCACGAAACTGTCGGGCCAGGCGAATTCCTGGTCCGAGTGAATGTCGCCGCCGCGGACGCCCAGGGTGTCGATATTGGGCAGGCCCGCCGCGTGCAGGTTGTTGCCCTCGCAGACGCCGCCCGAGGGTGACCAGGCGATCGGCTGACCCAGCAGGGCTCCGGCCTCGCGTACGGCTTCGAACAGGGCCGCCTGGGAGGCGTCCATCGGCTTGGGCGGGCGGGTGAAGCCGCCGTGCAGGTCCAGGGTCAGGCCTGCGAACGGCGGGGTGGCGGCGATGGCCTTCACCGAGGCCAGGGTCCAGTCGGCGGCGGCCTTGTCCGGCACCCGGACGTTGAAGCGGACCACGGCATTGTCAGCCACGACGTTCAGCGGCGCGCCGCCCGAGATCTTGGCCACATTGACGGTGACGCCTTCGTGCCGGCCGTTCAGGGCGTGCAGGGCGGCGGCGAGGATGGCGGCCCCGGCCACGGCATTGGCCCCTTCGTGAAAGGCGCGTCCGGCGTGGGCCGCCTTGCCCGAGACGATCAGGTGAAAATTCCCGCTGCCCTTGCGGGCCCCGGCCATGGAGCCGTCGGACATGGCCGGTTCATAGGTCAGGCCGACATGGCCGCGCGCGCCCAGTTCCGCCAGCAAGGGGGCGGAGGCGGGGGAGCCGATCTCCTCGTCCGGGGACAGCAGCACGGTCCAGCCCACGCGCACGCGATCCGGGTGGGTCTCGAAGGCCTCCAGCGCAGCCAGCATGACCGAGATGCCGCCCTTCATATCGGCGACACCGGGGCCGTTCAGGGATCCGTCCGGCCGGGTGATCACGCTCTGGAAGGCGCTGTCGACCGGGAAGACGGTGTCATAGTGGCCGGTCAGGACGATCTGGATCGGGGCCTCGGGCCGGCAGATGATCTTCAGGGCGTCGGCATGGGCTTCGGTGCGCACCGAGCCGTCGTCACCGACGGCGGTCGAACCGGCGGTCGGGATGCGCACAACCTCGGCCGGCAGGGCCCGGGCCTCGGTCTCCAGCACCGCCAGCATCGCGTTCAGGCCGTCGGCGTTGCGACTGCCGGAATTGATCGCGGCCCACTCGATTGTGCGCCCGATGATCGTCGTTTCGCGCGCTGCGACATGGTCGAGCGCGGCCTGGTCGTGAGGGAGAATTTGCATGCGCGCGGACCCTAGCGGGACGGAGGCCAAAGGTGAAGGTGAAGTCTCCGCGTCTTGCCGCTTCGATTTCCCGGCGATGCGCGCTAGCGTTGCGATCAATGTGGGAGGAATTTTCAATGACCAACTGGATCAAGGCCGCGAATCCGCTGGCCAGCATCGCCGGCCCGGACGAGGCCCGAACGGCAGCGCGGATGAGTGCCGTGGCGCTTTGGCTGTCAGCGGCCTGGGGCGGCGTCGGCTTTGTCTGGATGATGACGAATCTGGAGCGCATCCAGGCGGCGATGACGGCGGCGGTGGCCGTCCAGACCGAGGGGCAATCGGCTGAGGCCGTGGCCATGGCCAGTTCCATCATCGCCAACGGAGCCCAGACCGGACTGATCTTCGCCGGGATCATCGTCGCGGTGCAATTGGCGCTCGGCTGGTTCCAGTGGACCCGTCCCAACCGCTACATTCCCATCATCTTCCTGCTGTTGTCGGCCTATGCCCTGCTGACTGATGTGTTCGGCATCGTCACGGCGGGCGGGATTCCCGACGTCACCGCGATGAACCCTGTCTGGCGCACGGTTGTCGGCCTCGCCGTCGTCGCGATCTGCACCATCCTGCATCTGGCCGGCCTGCGCGGTGCGATGAAGCTGAATCCGACGGCCGACTGATCGGTGCCCTCGCCGTCAGGGGAGGGCCGCCTTACCGGTTGGGACGCCTGTCCGTGCCGGTCGTCCCCGGCACCCGGGACTGGCGACGCCAGCGAATAGACAGGCTGGCGTCGCCTTCTCCGCCGAATTTTGAACTGATGGCCAGATTGCGCCGCACCTGCCATTCGACGTTGACGGCCGCGCCGCCTTCGCCGCCGCCGATGATCTCCAGATAGACGTCGTCGGTGATGTAACGCCCGCCCGCGACCGTCAGGGCCGAGGCCTCGCCGCCGAACGACAGACGGTCCAGACCGGCCAGTTCGCGCAGGTTGCCGATCACATCGAAACCGCCGCCCCCGGCCAGGGAGGCCACACCCGAAGCCAGTTGCGCGGCCTCGAACGGGGACAGCTGGGAGGCCGAACGGCCGAACAGCACCTGGGACAGGATTTCGTCCTGGGGCAGGGACGGGGTCGAGGTCAGGGCGATCTTCGGCGACTCTGCGGTGCCGGTCACCTTGATCGTCGCGGTCAGGGCGGGATCATCACGCACGGCCGACAGGTTCAGCCTTATACGGGCCGGATCGGTCGACAGGCTGACGGTGCCCTGATCGTCGAAGACAAAGCGCTTGCCGGCGAATTCATAGTCACCGCGGATCACATTGGCATTGCCGGTCAGGATCGGACGGGCGATCGAGCCGGTGACCCGGGCATCGACGCTCATGGCTACGTTCAGCCCCCGGCCCACGACAATGATGTCGCCACCGCGCGAGCGCAGGCCGATGTCGAGCCCGATCTGCACGCCCCGCGACCGGGCCTGATCATCGACGACGGGATCGCCGCCGGGGCGATTGACCTCGACCACATCCATACGGACGATGCCGTTCGAACCCGGCACATTGGCCTCGATCCGGGCTTCATCGATATCCATCTGGCCGCTCAGCTGGATCTTGCCGTCGACAGCGCGAACCACGGTCAGCGGACCGGTGGCGCGGGCCCTGGCGATGTCGTTGTCGATGATGCGGAACCGGGTCAGGGCCAGCTGGAAACTGGAGGCCGATCCCTGGCGCAGGCCGATGCGGCCGTCGCCGGTGACCGTGCCGCCGGCCCCGTCATTGGCGGTGAAGGTCTGGACCAGGGCTGTGGTGTCATCGAACCGGCTGGCCAGGGTCACATTGGCCAGGCGCACGCCGGTGGTGGTGTCACGGAAGGTGCCTTCCGTCAGATCGAGACGGCCGTTCAGCCGGGGTTCGTTCAGGCTGCCGCCAAGGGTGGCGTTGGCATTGATCTGACCGGCCAGCGACCGTTCTCCACCCAGGAACAGGTCCCAGATCGGCTGGATCTGGCCCTGGATCGAGACCGTGCCCGCCATCGGCCGGGTGCGGGCTACGGCCAGCCGCAGCGGGGCGGCCGTGGCGACGACCGGCAGGGTCATGTCGACGAGGGCGGTCACTGCCCCCTCATCGCGGACGTCGGCCTTGATGCTCAGGCTGTTGTCGACCAGCAGGGCGTTCAGCGTGCCGTCGATGGCCAGTCCGCGCGGGGCATCGATGCTGCGGACGTCCTGCAGGGTGACATTGGCCGAGCCCGACAGGTCATCGCCCGTGCCGCGCAGGGCCACGCGACCGGTGACGCGCCCGCGCATGTCCGGTGCCAGGGAGCCCAGCTCGACGCTGGTCAGGTCGGCCTGGAAGATGGCGGCATTGGAGTCCTGGCGCAGTTCACCCAGCAGCACGCCGCCGCCGACGCCGACGTCCAGCCGGATCAGACGCCCGTCTCCGGACAGGGCGACTACGGCGGGGTTGCGGGTGCTGAAGGCGACATCGCGGACCCGACCGCCGCCGCGCAGCACGATGGTCTGGGCCTTGGCCTGACGTGAATAGGTGCCAGAACCGTTGAACTGGACCGGGACGGTGCCACCGACGTCAGCCGACAGGGTGAAGGGCAGGCTGGCCAGGGTGCCGGTACCGTTCACATCGAGGGTGCGCAGCACATAGGTGGAGCCGGCCAGTCGCACATTGCGACCTCTGACGTTGACGATGGCGGTGCTGTCCGAGGCCTCGCCCCTGTCTTCCGTGAGGCGAATGCGGCCGTCGGCGGTGCCGGTGGCGAGGAAGGCCCCGGGACGGGCAGTGAAGGTCAGGTCGGCGCTGGAGGGGACGTTGCTGGACAGGGCGATCGCCCCCTGGGCGGCAAGCCCGCCGGCGTTGAGGTCCACATCGGTCAGGCGAATGCGGTCACCGCCGAGGAAAAAATTGCCCGAGGCCGTGGCCGGTCCGTATTTCGACCCGGCGGTGATGGCAAGCCGACCGTCAGACTCGTCATCGCCGCGGCGGAAGCTGAGGATCAGGTCGGCCGCAGTCAGATTCAGCGGCCCTGCCGCGACACTGTCGAAATGGGCTCGCAGGTCGGCGCGCGGATTGGCCAGAGTTCCGGTGAGGGCTCCATCGCCCGTCATGGTGCCGCCGACTTCCAGCGGGCCGACGCCGAACGGCCCTTCGGCCGTCCAGTCCAGCGCCAGCCGCAGGCGACCGTCGCCCTCGATCAACCCTTTCGTGTTCGCCGTGGCGGCGGCTCCGGTCAGGCGTCCGGAATCGATCTCGAACCGGCCGCCCGTCAGGGTGCCCTCGAGCTGCAGTCGCGGCGTTGCGCCCAGCAGACGATCCAGTTCGGTCAGGCCGGTCTCCAGCCTTTGGCCGCGGGCGTCATAGCTCAGCCGCCAAGGGGCACCGGACCGGGTCGCGACGGCCGTTATCGCGCCGCCGAGCCTGCCGCGGGCCTCGGGGCGCAGACGGGCGAGATCGGTGATGGCCGCCTGGCCGCGGAAGCTGACGGCCCCACCCAGATTACGACCGCCGGTACCGGTGATGTCGAGTGCCTGTCCCTTGGCCTCGACCTGTTCCAGCAGGATGGCCCCGTCGATCGAGCGGGTGGCCTTCAGCTTGACGCGCGGCGTGGCCCCCAGCAGGGCTCCGACCACGCCCGCCGTCGAACCGCCCGTCGCCCCAAGATCGGTATCGACGGTGTACCGGCCGTTGCGCGCCTGGATATCCAGCGGACCGGCGATACGGGCGGCGCGGTAGCTAAGCAGGTCGGTGCCGATCAGGGACGCGGCCCCGTCCAGCGTCCAGACCGAGGCGTCACCCTTGAACACGCCGGTCCAGGCCGCGGCGTCGGCAACGGGTCGATCAAGCATGCGGCTCAGCGAGGTGGTCGAGACCTCGAGCCGAATGCCGTCCGGCGCGCTGCGGTCGGCCAGACGGATCGTACCGCGGGCGCTGGAGTTGACGTTGTCGGCCCGCAGCCGCCAGGCGATGCCCTGATAGCCGTCGCGACCCGCGTCCGGTACGGCGGCGAAGCCGAACCGTGCCTTGCGTCCGATGCGGCTGATGAAGGGCCGGAGCAGATCCGACCCGGAAAAATCAATAAAGCCGCCGATGCGGGCCCCGTCCTCGCCGTACCGGCCCCGGACGATCAGGGGCGTGAAATTGCCTGTGCGCACCGTGGCATCGACGATCTCGCCGTTGACGACGGCTGTGGCCGAGAACGGCTGGTCCGGCGAATAGCCCAGCGCCCCGGCGATCGGCCCGCCGCGGGCCTCGCTGGCACGCAGGTTGACGCGCATGTCCTCGATCTTGCCGCCGAAGGACGCGGTCATACGCAGGAAGTCCCCGTCGCGACTGTTGCTCAGGGCGTTGACGGAGGCCGTCTTGGTCCCGGTGCGCGGGATGTCGGCCTCGCCGGTCAGCTTCCAGCGACCATATTCCTTGCTGAAGTCCTCCAGCAGTTCGACGTCGGCACTGAAGGAATCGATATCTATGGCCAGAGGGGTGGGGCCCGGCGGCTCCAGCGACGGTTCCACCTCCGGACGGCGGATCAGACGGATGACATCGGCGCTGACGCTCGTCGCATGAAAGCGGCGACCGACCAGCGCCCAGTAGGACCAGTCAACGTGGACCTTGCGGGCCTCGAGCCAGACGCCCTTGGCATCGGTGACGGTCACGCGATCGATGGTGAAGTCGTCGAACAGGTCGCCGCGAACCCCCTCGACGTTCAGTCGCCCGAAGCGGCCGATCTTCTGGCCAGACGCGAAGGTGGTGACCAGGGCGCGTCCCGAACCCGACAGCAGATACATCCGCCCGCCGACGAGCCCCAGCACCAGCAAGGCCAGAATGATTGCGGTGGCGATGCCGCCGAAAAAGGCGGCAGCCTGCAGGCGCGTGCGCTTCTTTCGGGCCGCCTTCGCCGGGGTGTCGGCGACCGGCTCTGTTTCGGGGGGCGGGGAGTCGGTCAAAACGCCTGACCGATGCTGACATAGACCTGGAAGTCGGCGTCGCCGGCCTGTTTGTCGAGCGGCATGGCGATGTCGGCGCGAATGGGCCCGAACGGCAATTTGTAGCGGACGCCAAAGCCTGCGCCGTAGCGCAGGTTGGCGAAGTCGGGAGTCGGCTGGAAGCCGACGGACCCGGCGTCGAGGAAGGCGACCATGCCGAACCCGCGGCCGATATCCTGACGCAGTTCGATAGAGGTCTCGAACAGGGAGACGCCGCCGCGTGGGGTATCATCCGGGAGGCGGGGATTGACGCCCTGATAGGTAAAGCCGCGTACGGACCCGCCGCCGCCCGAATAGAACAGGCGATCGGACGGCACCGACAACTCGTCGGCACCGATGATCGAGCCCAGTCGCAGACGGCCGGCAAGAACCGTTTTCCCGCTACCCTGCAACGGCAAATAGCCGGTGGCCTGGCCCTCGGCGCGCAGGAAGGTCGCCGTCTCCTCGCCGCTCACGACGGTGGGCTGGGTCGAGACGGTCATGCGCCAGCCCTTGGTCGGGTCCAGCGGATCGTTGGAGCGGTCTATATAGGCGCTGCCGCGCCCGGTCAGGATGACCAGGTCACGATTGAAATTCAGCGGTGTCGCTGTCAGCGGGTCGTAGCGGTTTTCGTCATAGTTGCCGGCGTCGACGCCGAGGCCGTAACTGATCCAGGATGTCCGTCCCAGCCGCTGGCGCAGGTCGGCGGCGAGGGTGAGCGCAGTACGCTGGTAGGCGTCGGTGTCTTCGTTGACCACGGCTGCGGACAGGGTCAGCGTCCGGCCGGGGCGTCGCCAATGGGGCAGGCTGAGGTCGGCCCCGATACGGCTGTCGATATTGGCCAGCCGCGCCTGGTAGCGCAGGGTGTCGGCCCGTCCGAAGCGATTGTAGTGGGTCCAGATCACGTCGACACCCGAGCCCTCGGCGGTCGAGAAACTGGCCCCGGCCTCGAGGATGCGGCGGGGGCGGTCCGTCAGGGTGACGATGATCGGCCGCAGGCCGTCGTCGGTGATCTGTTCCTGCGGCGACAGGGCCACACCGACGCCGTCATAAACACCGGTTTCCAGCAGGCGGCGTTCCAGTTCCGCGACCTTGTCCGGATCGTAGCGGTCGCCCGCTGTCCAGGGCGCGAGACCGGTGACCCAGGCGGGGTTGGTCGGACCGCTGGATTCCAGCCGGACGCCGTCCAGCCGCACCAGCCGTCCGGCCTGGATATGGAATTCAGGATCGACGGTGAAGGTTTCATGGTCGACGACGACCCGGCGCGGCCGGGTGCTGGCGTCGGCGTAGCCGCGGCGGGCCAGGCCGGCCACGATACGCCCCTCGGCGGCGATGACATCGACCGCGCGACCGGGCTCGCCCACCGTCAGGCCGATCTCGCCGGTCACGCCCGCGCCGGTTTCGGGGTCTGGAGCCGGATCGGTCCAAAGTATGGTGGGTTCGGTCAGCAGGAACCGCTGACCCGGCTGGATATCGATGATGGCGACGGGGTTTTCATCGCCCTCGACCACATCCTCGATCGTCGATTGATAGTAGCCTTCTGAGCGCAACAGGGCGTCGGCCGCCTCGACCGCGCCCCGGGCCCGGCGGCGGGCCTCGAAACGGCTGTCGGGTGCGCCGTCGACCTCGCCGATGGCGCGTTCCAGCTGGGCGCGCAGGGCACTGTCCATTTCACCCCGGATCTGGGCGCGGGGCTCGGCCGCTGCGGCGGCCGTCCAGGTCAACCAGAGCACCAGCCCGGTGAGGAATAGAGTTGGCCTGGGCGTCAAACTCGAACCTTCGGAAACGTCAGTCGGGACAGACGGGGAGCAAGCCGCCGCGCCGGGTCAGAATTTGCCATCGCATCCGGCTGTGGCGTTCCCGTGGCGGCGCGGCATCTTTTGGATCAATAGAACAGGGTTTCGCTTTCCGGCCGAACCGTTTCGGCGGATGTGCGCTTTTCGGGCGGAACCATTGAGGAATCCACGGGCGGGGTATCGGTCGCCGCCGGAGCGGGGGCGGGAACCGGAATTTCCTCGGTCATCGGCGCAACCGGAGCTTCTTCCGCCGGCTGACCGGTCTCTTCGTATTCGTCGTCGTACCCGGCGTTGTCGCACCCGCTCAGGACTGCGGCGGCACCGAAAGCGGCCGCCAGAATCAAACGCTTCATCAGATGTCTCCCCAGGCTCAGAGGCTCAACGCAATGCCTGCCAACGGCGTTCCATAGCCGGGTTCGCGCCGGCGGTCATCCCGGCTGGCAACCAATCCTTGTCCAATTGATGATCTGATCGCAGGCAGGAGATTTGAATGACGATGTCTGCGTGTGCCGCCGTTGCCCAGGTCCGGTTCAAGGAACTGAAGTCCCGTATCGGCCTGGCGGCCTTCATCGGCGTGGCCGCCTGGATGATCGCTCCTTCGATCTGGCCCATGTTGTGGTTCTTCGCTGTGGTCGGGACCCAGTACCTCGATGAAATCGTGTTCCGGCCGATCCGGCTGGACCCGGAGCGGTCGATGGGCAGGGGCTACAAGGTCCTGTGCTGCGCCGTGACCAGTCTGTCGGTCGTCGTTTATGCGGGGATCACGGCCTATCTCTGGTTTCAGGGTGGAGACGTGGGGAAAATCTTCGCCATGATCCAGGGCACCGGCGGCCTGCTGCACGTCAGCCTTCATATGCACCACGACCGGCCGTTGCTGTTCTCCGCGGTTACCCCCCATTCCATGTATTTCCTCGGCCTGCCGCTGATCGGTGCGTTCCAGAGCCAGGACTGGATCGAACTGCTGATCCCGGTCGGGGGACTGCTCTATATGGCGCATCTGGTTGTGGCCGTGCGCCAGAGTTCCATGACCAACAAGGTTCTGCGGGACGCCAAACAGGAGGCGGACGAGCAACGACACAAAGCCGAGATCGCCAGCGCTGCCAAGTCCGACTTTCTGGCCGTGGTCAGTCACGAGATCCGCACGCCGATGAATGCTGTGATCTCGGCCGGGAACCTGCTGCGCCGGACCCGGCTGAGCGGCCCGCAGAAGACCCACGTCGCGATGCTGACGGATGCCGGCGAAGTGCTGATGGGGCTGCTCAATGACGTGCTGGATTTCTCGAAAATCGAGGCCGGCAAGATGCAGATGGAAGCTGCCGAAATGGACGTGCGGGAGCGGATGACCTCGCTGAAGCGCCTGTGGGAGCCGCGGGCCAGTGCCAATGGCGTGGCGCTGAAGGTCGTGGTGGCCCGCGATGTGCCGGATTGCCTGCGTACCGACCCGCTGCGACTGCAGCAGATCCTGTTCAACCTGATGTCCAACGCCGTCAAATTCACGGCCGAGGGCGAGATCAGGGTGACGGTCGACTGGGACGAAATGGCCGGACAGCTGACCGTGGCAGTTCGCGACAGCGGCTGCGGCATCCCGCCCGACCGGCTGGTCGAGGTGTTCAACAGTTTCGAACAGGCCGACGTCGGCACCACGCGCCGCTTCGGCGGCACAGGGCTTGGCCTGGCGATCAGCCGACGGCTGGCAGAGCTGATGGGCGGTACCCTGGCCGTCGACAGCGTCGAGGGGCAGGGGGCGACCTTCACCCTGGTACTGCCGGTCGAGGTCATGGCGCGCTCGGCCCCGGCTTCAGCTCCGCTTCTGTCCGAGCCGGATATTGGCTCGCTGGCCGGGCGGTCGATCCTCGCGGCCGAGGACCATGCGGTGAACCGGCAAATCCTGACCCTGCTGCTGGAACCGCACGGTTGCCGTCTGACATTGGTGGAGAACGGGGCGCTGGCGGTCGAGGCGGCGGCTGTCGAACGCTTTGACGCCATTCTGATGGATATGCAGATGCCGGTCATGGACGGGATCGAGGCCAGTCTCCGGCTGCGTCAGCAGGGGGGCAACCGCGATACGCCGGTCATCGCCCTGACGGCCAATGCCATGGGAACGCACCGTGAGGCCTGGGAGGCGGCCGGAGTCCATGTGTTCCTGACCAAGCCGATCGATCCGACAGCCCTGGCGGAAGCCCTGCTCGAGGCCTGCGCCGCCGAGCGGACGGAACAACCCGAGGCGGAACGCGTGGCAGGCTAGCCTGCTGCGGACCCGGTCCAGGCTGTCAGCGCCGCATCCAGTGACAGGTCGGCGGGCCGGGCAACCAGTGCCGGCGCATCGCCGTCGAAACGCGGCGCGGGTCCGGGCTGGATCGGCGTGCCCGCGAAGGTGGCGCGGGCCCGGTTGTGCGGATGGGCCGGGGCCTCGGCGAGGCTGAGGACCGGGGTGACACAGGCATCGGTCCCGGCGAAACGGGCGGCCCAGTCGTCGCGGTCGCGAGTCGCGAACAGGGCTTCGAACCGGGCATGCAGGGCGGGCCAGCCGGCCATGTCGAACTGCGGGGCTTGGTCCGCCGTCAGGCCGAGACCGGCGATGAGGGCGGCGTAGAACTGCGGCTCCAGTGCGCCCACGGCGACAAACCGTCCGTCCGCGCAGGTGTAGCAGCGATAGAAGGGTGCCCCGCCGTCCAGCAGGTTGGCCCCGCGGGTGTCGCTCCAGAGACCGCGAGCCTGCAGGGCGTAAAAGAGACTCATCAGCAGGGCGGAGCCGTCGGTCATGGCCGCGTCGACGACCCGCCCGCGACCGGTGGCCTTTGCCTCCAGCAGGGCGGCCAACACCCCGACCACGACCAGCATGGCCCCGCCGCCATAGTCGCCGATCAGGTTCAGGGGAGGCCGCGGCGGACGATCGGGCTCGCCGGTGGCATGTAGCGCTCCACTCAGGGCGATGTAGTTGAGGTCATGGCCGACCTGCTGCGCCATCGGTCCGGTCTGGCCCCAGCCGGTGATCCGGCCATAGACGAGCCGGGGATTGGCGGCGGCGCAGTTGTCGGGGCCCAGACCCAGCCGTTCCATCACTCCGGGCCGGAAGCCCTCGATGACCGCATCGGCCGCGCCGATCAGCCCCATGACCCGGGTATGATCCGACGGGTCCTTGAGGTTGACCGCCACGGCGGGGCGGCCGCGGTGCAGGACCTCGCCGCCGACCTCGCTGAAGGCGGCGGTTCCGGCGGCGGCGCTGCGGGTCAGGCGCAATACCTCGGCCCCGAGGTCGGCCAGCACCATGCCGGCGAAGGTCACGGGGCCAAGTCCGTCGAATTCGATGATACGCAGGCCGGAAAGGGGTTTCATGACCCCTGACTAGGCGGCAAAATCCGGATGGTCGAGCATTTGGATAGGCTCGTGGTCTTGACCCGACCGCGCGGATGCAACAAAAGCCGCCGTCTGGTGGTTCGCAAAGCGCGAATCCCGTGTGCGCCCCTAGCTCAGTTGGTTAGAGCATCTGACTTTTAATCAGAGGGTCCTCGGTTCGAGCCCGAGGGGGCGTACCACCACTCCCTTTTCCACATTCTTGCAGAATGAGCCGTTGCGGCTCAGGGCTTGCCCTTGCGCGCGCGGCATTTCTTGCAGACCAGGGTGCCCGGTTTGGTGCGGCTGTATTTGTATTCGTGATGGCACTGCAGGCGCTGGAGCAGGGTTTTCAGCATGGCGTCTTACCGGAAAACGACCCACCCGGCATGCGGGTGGCGAGAATCGTGATCCCGCTTGATAGAGCATGCCGCGGCGCGCGGGCGCAATGACCGTGCGAACGGCCTTCCGATAGCCATCGGGTCGTGCTGTAACGCATGCATGCGCAGCTCAACCCTCATCATCGTCCTGTCCTGTCTGGCCGCCGGAGGCTGTAATGCCGGGCGTTCGGCCATGGGTGGGGCCGAACAGTTCGGTGCCGGACTCGGGGCCGCGGCGACGGCCCCGATGGACGATCTGAACCTGCGTCCGGCGGTCATTCCGACGGTGCTGCTGCAGGCCCAGGCCAATCCCTATGACATGCGCAACATGACCCGCTGTTCGACCATCGGGACCGAGGTCGGGCGGCTGGACGATGCCCTGGGCCCGGATATGGACGAGCCGCCGCCGGTGGATGGCCGTTATATGAGCGAGCGCGCCGCCGATGCTACGGCCGACGCGGCCCTAGGAGCCGTCCGCGACACCACCACCGACTTCATTCCCGGCCGCAGCTGGATCCGGCGTCTCAGCGGCGCGGCCCAGCACGAGCGCGACGTTCAGTCGGCGATCCAGGCCGGACGGATTCGCCGTGCCTTTCTCAAGGGCATGGGCATGCAGCGCAACTGCGCTCCGCCTGCGGCACCCAGCTGGTTCGTGCCGGCGCGGGCCACGCGCCGCTAGGCTGACCCCGTCGGGCCCTTGCGGGTGGAACCGACCTCCTCCCGACCTGTTTTCTGCGGGTAAAGCGAGAGGAGAGGGTCATGCCCCATCAGAACGTCGAGGCCGGAAAGGCCACCGCCCAGAACGCCGCAACGGATCCCCGCCAGCCCAATGACCAGGCTCGCGGAGAGCATGTCTCGGCCCGGCCCGAGCCCCGGTCCTATGTCGCCCCTGACGTGAAGGACGCCAGCCTGGCTGCGCCTGCGGCCGGTGAGGTCGCCGACTATATGGACGAGGGCGACGATCTGGACGGCGATGCGGTCCAGCAGGGGCGCGACCGCACCAATATCGCCGCGCACAGCCGCGATGACGACCATGGGCCCAAGACCCAGGCCGCGATCCGCAACCAGATCAAGGGCGGCTGATCTCAGTTCGAGGTGTGGCGGGCGTGGAATTCGCGCCGGAAGGCCTCGAACCGTCCGTGGGCGATGGCCTCGCGCATGGCGGCGGTGAGGGTCTGGTAGAAGGCGATATTGTGCCAGCTGATCAGGATCTTGCCCAGAATCTCGTCGGTCCGCACCAGATGGTGCAGATAGGCCTTTGAATAGGCGCTGGAGGCCGGGCAGGCGCTGTCCGGGTCCAGCGGGTCCTGATCCTCGGCGAAACGCGCGCCCTTGAGGTTCAGTGGCCCGTCCCAGGTCCAGGCCTGGCCATGGCGGCCGGCCCGGGTCGGCAGGACGCAGTCGAACATGTCGACCCCGCGCGCCACCGCCTCGACCAGATCGACCGGCTTGCCGACCCCCATCAGATAGCGCGGTCGATCGGCGGGCAGCATTTCGGGCGCATAGTCCAGCACCTCGCACATCGCCTGATGGCCTTCGCCCACGGCGAGGCCCCCCAGGGCATAGCCGTCGAAGCCGATCTCCTGCAGCCGGTCCGAGGACTCGCGGCGCAGGTTTTCGAAGGTCGAGCCCTGCTGGATGCCGAACAGGGCCTGGGTTTCGCGCGTGCCGAAGGCGGCCTTCGACCGCGCGCCCCAACGCACTGAAAGCTCCATCGCCGCCCGGGCGGCGGGCTCTTCTGCGGGCCACGACACGCACTGATCCAGCTGCATGGAGATGTCAGCGCCGATGCGATCGGCCTGGATTTCGATCGAGCGTTCGGGGCTGAGCACGTGTTTGGAGCCGTCGATATGGCTGGAGAAGGTCACGGCCTCCTCCTTCACCTTCGAAATGCCGGCCAGCGACATGACCTGGAAGCCGCCGGAGTCGGTCAGGATAGGCTTGGTCCAGCCCATGAATTTATGCAGTCCACCCAGCCGTTCCATACGCTCGGGCCCGGGCCGCAACATCAGGTGATAGGTATTGCCCAGCAGGATGTCGGCCCCGGTCTGGGCCACCTGGTCCACGGTCATGGCCTTGACCGTGGCGGCGGTGCCGACCGGCATGAAGGCCGGGGTGCGGATGTCGCCCCGCGGGGTCTTCAGTACGCCGGTGCGGGCGCGGCCCTCAGTGGCTGTGATGTCGAAGGGAAAGGACATTAGTGGATCAACGTTTCGAGGCGGGCGGCGCGCTCCAGGTCCTTGGGGCGGCCGAACAGGCGGCAGGTGTCGATTTGCTCGGACACAGCGGGAATGAACACGGTCGTGCCGTCTACATTGACGGGGACACGGGTCTGAAAGGTGACTGCGGTCCAGTCGCCGCCGTCGCGCACGTCCATGTTCGCCATCACATCCACCGGTACAGGGGTGGTCAGTATCTGGCCGAAGACCTGTGAGCGAAACCGGCCCTCGCCGGGGTCCTCCGACAGGTGACCGTGCAGGGCCTCGACCAAGGCGCGGGCGTCGCGCGGGCTGGTCAGGATGTCGACGTCGGGGATGTGCAGGTCTTTCAGGCCCGCCAGGGCCATGGCGGCACCGCCGAATACCCACCATGGACCCCGCAGATCGGCCGCGGCCGAGGCGACGATATCCAGGGTGGCGATAAACGGCTCGGGCAGGTGGTCGGTCATCCTTTGCTCCGGAACAACAGGCTGCCGTCGCCATAGGAGTAGAAGCGATAGCCGTCGGCCACGGCATGGGCATAGGCGGCCCGCATCGTGTCCAGTCCGGCGAAGGCGCTGACCAGCATGAACAGGGTCGATTTCGGCAGGTGGAAATTGGTCATCAACACATCGGCGGCGCGGAAATCGTAGCCCGGGGTGATGAAGATGGCCGTGTCGCCGTGGAAGGGGTGGATGACCCGGTCCGGCGTCGCGGCGCTTTCCAGCAGGCGCAGGCTGGTGGTGCCGACACAGACGATGCGGCCGCCGGCGGCGCGGGTGGCGTTCAGGGCGTCGGCGGTTTCGGCGGAAACCTCGCCCCATTCGCTGTGCATCCTGTGGTCGGCGGTGTCGTCGGCCTTGACCGGCAGGAAGGTACCGGCTCCGACGTGTAGGGTCACAGCATGGGTCGAGACGCCCCGGGCGCGGATCGCCGCAAGCAGGGTCGGGGTGAAATGCAGGCCCGCGGTCGGGGCGGCGACCGAACCGTCCCATTTGGCGAACAGGGTCTGGTAATCGCTGAGGTCGCGATCATCCTCAGGCCGTTTGGCGGCGATATAGGGGGGCAGCGGCATGACACCGACGTCGCGAATGGCCTCGTCGAGGAACAGCCCGGACAGGTCGAAACGCAGGGTCACCAACCCGTCCTCATCCTTGTGCTCGACGGTCGCGTCGAGGCGGCCCAGATCGCAGGCCGCGTCCTGCATGCGTCCAAACCGGATCCGGTCGCCTGCCTTCAGCCGTTTGCCCGGCTTCATGAAGGCCGACCAGACGTCAGAGGCGTCGCGGTGGTGCAGGGTGGCTTCGACGTTCACCGTCAGGGTCTCGCCCTCGGCCCCGATGCGCTGGCGCAAGCCCGACAGCCGGGCCGGGATCACGCGGGTGTCGTTGAACACCAGGGCATCGCCGGGCTGCAGGAAGTCCGGCAGATCGCGGATGATCCGGTCATCCAGCCCGCCATCCCGCACCACCAGCAGGCGCGCAGAATCGCGCGGCTCGGCCGGGCGCAGGGCGATGTGATCGTCCGGCAGGTCAAAGTCGAAATCGGCGGTCTTCATAAGGCGGGGGTTAGGCACATGTGGCCGCAACCGGGTCAAGCCGAACGGTTCTGAAATGACGCGGGCCCGCCGCGAGGGGGTTAAATCCCGGTTCAGGTATAGCCCGCTAGGGTTGCCGAATGTCCGTTTCTCCGGTGCCGTCGTTCGCGCAGACATGGGACCGCCTGCGGCGGCCCGTGTGGCTGTATGATCCCCACACATCGCGGGGAGTCTATGCCAATCCCCCGGCCCTGGCCCTGTGGGGGGCGGAGACGCTGGAGGAGTTGCTGGCGCGGGACTTTTCCGTGCTGTCGCCGGCGGTGAAGGTGCGTACCGACCGGCTGGTGGCCCTGACGGCCGATGGCGGTGAGGTCAGCGAGCGCTGGACCTTCTATCCAAACGGGCAGCCGTTCACGGTCCAGGCCTCGATTTCCGCCTTCTCCATGGATGATGGCCGACAGGTCCTGTTGTTCGAGGCCGCGCCGACCGAAGTTGACGCCGGTGAGCGCCGGGCGGTCGAGGCCCTGCGCCACACTTCGGCGGTCATCACCCTGTTCGACCGTGACGGCGGGCGGCTGTTCGCCAATCCGGCGGCCTATGCGGCCTACGGATCGGAATACGTGCCGTTCGCGGCGCGCTTCACCGACCCGGTTGAGGGGGCGGCAATGTTCGCCGCCGCCGTCGCCGGCGAGAGCACGTCCGGCGTCCATGAGGTCGTGGCGGGTGACGGTCGTCGCTGGCATCACATGGACGCCCGGCCGGTGTTCGATCCCGTGACGGGGGCTGCGGGCGTTCTGCTGAACGAGCAGAATGTCACCGCCCGCGTCGAGGCTGAAATGGCCCGCAGCGCGGCCGAGCAGAAGGCGGCGATGTTCGACGCCCGCCAACGCTTCCTGACCGATATGTCGCACGAACTGCGCACGCCGCTGAACGCCGTGATCGGTTTCTCGGGCCTGCTGGTCGAGGCCGGGCTGGACGCCAGCCGGACCGATCAGGCGCGCCTTATTCGCGCCGCCGGCCAGGACCTGTTGGCGGTGGTCAATCGCATGATCGCCGAACCCGACGCCGGGGCAGCGCCTGTTGCTGACACGGAGGCCACGATGAACGATCCGGCCGAGGATGCGACGGACGCCGAATCCCCGGGACTGCGTGTCCTGTATGTCGACGACAACCAGAGCAACCGCGTCCTGGTCAAGGCGATGCTGGCGACCCAGCAGATCGCCTGCGAGACGGCGGATGACGGGGCTGAGGGCGTGGATGCAGCCGCGGCGGGCGACTGGGATCTCATCCTGATGGATATCCAGATGCCGGTGATGGACGGGGTCGAGGCCGCGCGCCGTATTCGCGCCCTCGATGGACAGGTCGCGGCGACGCCGATCATCGCCCTGACTGCCAATACGCTGGACGAACAGGTGCGCGGCTATTTCGAAGCCGGGATGCACGACTGTATCGCCAAGCCGGTCGACATGATCGAACTGCTGACCAAGGTCGTCCAGTGGGGCGGCAGTGACTGGCGGGAGACGGCGGGTCCGGATTCGATAACGGCCGGCAGCTGAGGGGCCGGATCGCTCGGGTGTGGCCGGATGCCGGGCCGCTCGTCTGGTTGCCCCAAGTTGCAGCGCGAGGACCATGGCGGGTCGGTGATCGCTGGCCGGAAGAACCGGACGTGTCTACGCGCCTGACCTGGAAGATGGGTTTCGAGATCGAGCTGTGGCGCGGGGGAACGGTGGTTCCCTCGCTGCCTCACTGCATCGCGACGCGGGGCTTCAGGTCGGGCGCGTCGGCCGGTGGCGGATTGCGCGACAGGTCAGCAATCAGGGCGTCCATCTCGGCGATCTCCCGCACCTGGGCTTCGATAATGCCGTCGGCGAGTTCGCGGACGCGGGGGTCACGGATATGGGCACGACCACTCGTCATGATGGCGATCGAGTGATGCGGGATCATCGCCTTCATATAGGCGACGTCGCCGACAGTGGCCTGGCTGCGAACCAGCCACAGGGAACTGGCGAAGACGATGACCGCGCCCCCCAGAATTGCCTGGTTGATCCGCGTCTTTCCGTACATCGACCACATGAAGCCCAACATGATTACCGCCATGACAGCACCCATGATCAGGGCCATGTAGAGCCGTGTCTCGCTGTAACGCACGTGTTCGAACTGATAGGTGTTGAGATACATCAGGCCGTACATGACCAGGGTGGACAGGGCGATCATGGCGGCGAAACGGCGATAGGTCATGGCGGCCTCTCTGTTGCGGAACATGCTCAGGGGAACGCTGAAAACCGTCAGGTGATCCCCCGTCGTTGACCCCGCGCCCGTGACGCGCCAAACCCACGCCCATGCTGCAGAACCTCGAAACCCTCGCGCGTGAAGCCAAGTCCTGGCCGTTTGAACAGGCCCGCAACCTGCTGGCCCATGTGCTGAAGAAGCGGCTGTCGGACGCCGAGCGCGATCTGGCCGCGACCCTGATCGCCCGGGGCAAGGCCGATGAGGCGCTGGCGACGTTCGAGGCCCTGCGCCGGCCGGTGATCCTCGAGACCGGTTATGGACCGTCGGGCCTGCCGCATATGGGCACCTTCGGCGAGGTGGCGCGCACGACCATGGTGCGCAACGCCTTCCGGGCCCTGACCGGAGACCATTGGCCGACCCGGCTGATCGCCTTCAGCGACGACATGGACGGGCTGCGCAAGGTGCCCGAGGGCGTGCCCAATCCGCAGATGCTGACCGGGGATCTGCACAAGCCGCTGACGGTGGTGCGCGACCCGTTCGGCACGCATGACAGTTTCGGGGCCCACAACAATGCGCGGCTGCGGGCCTTCCTCGACGGCTTCGGCTTCGAGTACGAATTCTTCTCCTCGACCGAACAGTATCGCTCGGGCCGGTTCGACCAGACGCTGCTGACCCTGCTGGCGCGGTTCGACGAGGCCCAGGCCATCATGCTGCCGACGCTTGGCGCCGAGCGGCGCGAGACCTATTCGCCCTTCCTGCCGATCAGCCCGGTGACCGGCCATGTGCTGCAGGTGCCGACCCTGGAGCGGGACCTCGAGCGCGGCACCATCGTCTTTGATGACCCGGCCGGCGGCCGCACCGAACTGCCCGTCACCGGCGGTCATGTGAAGCTGCAGTGGAAGCCTGACTGGGCCATGCGCTGGACGGCGCTGGACGTCGACTATGAGATGTCAGGCAAGGACCTGATCGAGAGCGTGCGCGAGTCGTCCAAACTGTGTCGGGCCATGGGGGGCGTGCCGCCCGAGGGCTTCAACTACGAACTGTTCCTCGACGTCGAGGGCAAGAAAATCTCCAAGTCCAAGGGCAATGGCCTGACCATGGACGAATGGCTGCGCTACGGCACGCCGGAGAGCCTGAGCTGGTATATGTTCCAGTCGCCGAAATCCGCCAAGTCGCTGCATTTCAACGTGATCCCGCGCGCCATCGACGACTATCTGGCGGCGATCGAGGCCTACAAGACCCAGGAGCCGGCCAAGCAGATCGACAATGCGGTCTGGTCGATCCATTCGGGCACGCCGCCGACCCACACCTCGCCGGTTTCGTTCGGGCTGTTGTTGAACCTTGTCGGGGTCGCCAATGCCTCGACCAGGGACCAGCTGTGGGCCTATTTCGCCAAATACCTGCCCGAGGCCACGCCGCAGTCCGAGCCGTTGCTGGACCGGCTGATGGGCCATGCCCTCAACTACTACGAGGACTTCGTGAAGCCGGCGAAGTCGTATCGCCTGCCGAACGAGCAGGAGAAGACGGCCTTGCTGGATCTGGTGGCGCGGCTGAAGGCCCTGCCGGACGATACCACCGACGGTGAGCTGATCCAGGCCGAGGTCTATGCGGTGGGCAAGGACCACGCCTTCGACCCGCTGCGCGGCTGGTTCGGGGCGCTGTACGAAGTGCTGCTGGGCGCAAGTCAGGGGCCGCGCTTCGGCTCGTTCGCCGCCATCTACGGCCTGCCCCAGACCATCACCCTGATCGAGGCCGGGGCCGCGGGTGAGCTGGTGGCCTGAACCGTTCACGAAGATGAACTGAAAACAACGACTCCCGGGACGGGAGCCTTTGTCCGGGACGGCGCATTACCTTCGCATCGATGTCTTTCGATGACTGGAGATTCCATGTCCACCCTGACCAAATTCACGACGACCGCCGCCGCCCTGGCGCTGGTCCTCTCCGCCGCCCCCCTGGCCGCCCAGGCCCAGTCCAACGGCATCACCAGCTGCGATGCGCCCGGCGGCCGCCAGCAGGCCGGTGCCCTGATCGGGGCCGTGATCGGCGGTTTCGCCGGTAATGCCGTGGCCAAGAACGAGCGCACGCTCGGCACCGTTGTCGGGGCCGGGGCCGGGGCCGCCGCGGGCTCCTACATCGGCTGCAACCAGCAGCGCGCCCGGGTGGCCGGCGAGGCCAGCGGCGGCGACTATCGTGCCACGTCGAACCTGCGCATCCGCTCGGGTCCCGGCACCAACTACAGCCAGCGCGGCAGCCTGTCGGCCGGCCAGCCTTTCACCGCCATCGGTTCGCAGGGCGAATGGGTCCAGATCGCCGGCGGCGGCTGGGTCAGCGCCCATTATGTGGCTCCGAACTAGGTCTCGAGCGCTGAAGACCGGAAGGGGCCGCTCCGCAGGGGGCGGCCCCTTTCTTTTGGGCGCTACCGCTCGCCACGCGGCGGCTCGCTGCTTGAGCGCCTCTGTTTGGGCGCTATCGCTCGCTGCTTGAGCGCGGCGCGAAGCGCCAGGCCGCGTCGGGTCGGGAGGTCCCGTAGGGCCGACGACCGCGGCCACATTTACTGACTGACCCAGAGTATGCGCCCCATCCAGACGATGTCGCGGCGGGGCAGGGCGCGTGGCGGATAGGCGGGGTTGATCGAGCCGAGGGTGATGCTGGCAGCGCTGATCGCGGTCAGCACCTTGGCCAGGGTCTCGCCGCCGGTCGTGCGGACCACGACCCGGTCGCCCTTGCGCACGTCGGTGGCCTCGCGGTCGACGATGATGCGGTCGCCTTCACGATACAGGGGGGTCATGGAATCCCCGTTGATACGCAGCGCCAGCAGGCTGTCGCGCGGTTGCGGCAGGTCGGTCTGGTCCCAGCCGTCGCCCGTGGGCAGGCCCGCATCGTCAAAGAAGCCGTTCTCCCCGGCCTGGGCCAGACCGAGGAGAGGCAGGCTGGTGCGCGGCCGCGGCGCGTCTCCGGCCAGGGCGGCGAATCCCGCCAGCGACAGGCCTGTGGCTTCCAGAATCCGCGTCAGGCTCTCGGTCGATGGCCAGCGCGGGCGCTGGCCGGGGCCGAAGCGTTTGGAGGGGTTCAGGGCGGTGGCGTCCAGCCCGGCCCGGCGCGCAAGGGCCGAGGCGCTCAGCCCCTCACGCCGCGCGAGGCTGTCGATCGCAGACCAGATCTGGTCATGGGACAGGGGCATGACAGGCAACCGAGGGGCCCGGACGGTCGGGCCGAATCGAGCTTAGCGGCGGCGGTTAGGAATATCCACCTAACTATGCACTTTGCATACCGAGGAATATATGCCTATCATCGACGCTGACAGGCCGGCACTAGCTGAGATTACGGAGGCGATGATTGAGGCGGGCCAGCGCGCCTTGGCTACTCATTGCCCGATGGATGTGGCTTTTCCTCACGGGGGAGACGAGTTGGCGGTTCTGGCCATTTTGCGCGCTGCGCTGCCCCTTCTCCCTGTGTCGCAAAATACACGGCCAGATACAGGCCCATGAGATAGTTGGCGTGTGCGCCGATCTCCTCAGCCATGTTTTCTATCGACTCCAAGTCCTCCGTCTCTGGGGGCGTGAAGGAGAACTCTCTGCGCTGGTGTGATTGCTGCTTCACGATCTTTACGGATTCTGGCCACCGACGAGCTACCTCGCCGTCCAGATCGACCTCCGCCCAGCGGTCATGCACCAGCCGGTTCCGACGGGGCCTGATGACATTGTCGATGTAGTCTATGGTTTGAATAATCTGCTCGCATCGATGGTCGTCAGTGACCCAAGCGACCGACGCATATTTGATCGCCGCGAGTTGGTCTCGAAAAGCAAAACACCGAAGGATCGGAATGTTGTCGCTGCTGTCTGGCATTCTAAGGAACGCTGAAAGCGCAGTGGTTGTCGCGGCCTCCAACTCTGCCCATTGTTGGCAGAGGGTGCCAACTGCAAGTGCAAACTTGGGCAGCCTGGCCCACCTGATTTGAGGATCTGTCATGGTCGAAAAACCCGATCCCACGGCCGAACGCCGCGATGAAGTGCTCAAGCGGATGCTGAACACCCCGCCGAAGCCGCACAAGCCCAAAGAGAAGAAGCCGAGGCCGGAGAAGGCGGCTGAGTCATGACCGGTGATCGGCACGAGGACGCGGTCAATCGCCTGTGTCTGGAGGCGAGTCTGGCTGGTATTGCCCGAGCCCGCCTTCAATCACGCGCAAACCGGGCACCCCCGAATCCAGTAGCGCACGGGCGGTCGCTGCCAGACTCGCGGCGACCCTTCCCTCATGATTGGCGGCCTCATTTAGGATGGATTCGCCAAGTTCTTCGGCGGTGGCTAGGCCGTTCTGTAGCAGCACAGCTATAATCGCCGAGTGCATGGAGTTGCTGTAGAGACGGCCATCGAGAATGGCCCTCCAGTGCGGCGGAAGATCATCGTCTGTCATGCTAGCAAGCTACAGCTTGGGCCCATGGAGTCGAGCGCCCTTCTTCTTTCGCAAACGCGCAAGTCGCAGAGCCTGAAACCTAAACGTAGGCTTCGTTAGACCGCCGATAGGTCAGGCGCTTCCCGACGGTGCCGAGGATGGCCAGATCGGTGCGGGCGGCATCGTTGAAGCCTAAAAGGGCGCGGGTGTTGTGGCGGAAGCCAAACTCGGTGACGTAGCGGTTCAGGTGCTTCTCGCTGCACTGCTGATAGACGCCCTTCATGCCCTTCTTGAACACGCCGAAGAAGCCTTCGGCGCTGTTCGTGTTCACGTCCCCACGGGCGTATTCGCCAGCCGAATGCTTCACTGTCTCATGCGAGGCGAACACGTCAGCGGAGCCGACATAGAGGCGGCTTTCGTCGGTGTGCAGGCGGGGCGCCGGGTGAACGTGCTTCATCACCAGAGCCGAGACCGTAGCCTTGTCGGCAACGGCAACGTGGAAGGCCTTGGCGCGACCGCCACGCTCGACCAGAGCGACAACCGGACGGCTGTTGCGGCGCTTCGGATTACCCTTGAGGAATGCGGAGCCGTCCGTGCGGGTGGTCGGGCAGACAGCGGGCTTGCCGTAGTAGGTTTCGTCGGCTTCCACGACCTTGCCCTCGCCGCCCAGAGGGGCGTCGTTTGTGTCGGTCATGGCCTCCCTTATGCGGTGCGCCATGAACCACGCCGTGCGGTAGGAGCCGAGGGCGAGTTCACGTTGAAGCTGGAGGGCGCTGATACCCTTCTTGCTGGAGCACATCAGGTGCGTCGCCAGCAGCCACTTGTTCAGGGGAACCTTGGAGTCCTCATAGACCGTGCCGATAGTCGCCGTGAACGGCTTCTCGCAAGCCTTGCACTTGTAGAGGCCCTTGCGGTGTGACTTGCCCTTCAACTCGGTTGAGGCGTCGATCACGCCGCAATGCGGGCACACCCGACCATCAGCCCAACGCAGCGCCTCGAAATGCGCGCGAGCCTTGTCCTCGTCATGGAAGATGGGGTCTGAAAGGGTTGCGATTGCCATGCACCTTGATACCGAAATCAACCCGGTATGTAAAGTGCATAGTTAGGAATATCCACCTATTCCAGACCGGCGGCGCGCCGGTCCTGCCAGGCCCAGAAGGTGCCGACCGCCAGGCAGGCCATCACGCCGTATGCGCTCAGATTGACGACCGCCAGAAAGGAGGCGACCGGGGGGCGCATGTCGGTCATGTTCATGATGTGGCCCATCACAGCCAGCAGTTGAAAGGCACAGGCCCAGACCGGCCAGGCCCGCCGAGACTTCCAGCTCAGCCCGGCGAAGACGGCCAGCAACACCAGGTCAATGTAGAAAATGCCCCACTGGATATCGTAGAGCTCACCGTCGCCCTGGATCAGGAGTGAGGCGAACCAGGCGAGGGCAAACATACTGCCGCCGATCCGCTCCGGCTCATCACCCTTCAGCAGGGCGAAAGCACAGACGGCGATCATAACCGCCGCGCCGATCTGACCAATAATTGTCTCAGGCATTAAATCGCCCCCATGCCAATGGACATGGGGGCGACAATGCATCGAATTGACACAGACCGGAATGGCCGGCTGTGAATATTACCGCGAATTCAGACTGCGCGCAGATGCGTGGCAGCCGGAGCGGCTCCGCTGGTAGGGACGGTTTCCGTTCCGGGCCATGGCTTGTCGAGCGGTCCGGCAGCGTAGGTTCCCCAGCCGAGGCGACGATGGTCTTTCTGGAGCTCGTCGTGGCAGGTGACGATGGCCTCGCGCGCGGCGCTGAGAGCGGCGATGGTTTCCATGGCCTTGGCCTGGGCTGTTGCACCGGCGATCGGCGAGACCGACAGGGCGGTGCGGGCACCGATCATCGACTGCACGAGGGTGGTGGCCTGCACGATGGCAGCGTCGAGTGCGGCCTCGGTCGCGTGAAGCTCGCTGGCGACGCTGGCGATAACCTGATCTTTATTCACGAAAATCCCCTCACTGAGTTACTAATGAAGAGAAGGTTAACACGTTTCAACGCTGCACGGTAGTGATTGATTAACGTTTGGTGCGCGGCGCACGTCCTGCAGAACGGTGGTGTCGCCGCCGACGGGCGGCCGGTCGTCTGGCTTGTCCAGCGGCCCTACCGCGACGGACGCAAGGCCCAGTCGCCGGGCCAGGGCGGCGAGGGTGGTGTGGGTCCGCACCAGGTGGGCGCGGGCCCCGGTCAGGGCCGTCAGGGTAGATGCCGCACCGTCGAACGCGCCCTGGCCCGCAACGGCCGACAGCCCGGCATCGGCCCGGGCATGGGGCAGGAGGGCGGCCAGGGTTGCGGCTTCATGCAGGGCGGCGTCGATGGCCGCTTCGGTGCGGTGGAGGTGATAGCTCAGCGTTTCGCCGATGGCCTGCCGGGACATGAGGGTTTCTCCGTTGACGGGTATCAACGTAGAAAAACGACCTTATCGCGTTTCGTCTACCATCTGGAGGTTGTCATCCTCGTCCAGCAGGAAGTGGGCGGTCAGGCTGGCGATCGGCTGGGATTCGTCGCCCTGCCACGCCTCGGCCAGGACGTAGGCCACGCGCCGTCCGGCCTTGTTGATCCGGGCCCGGGCGTGCACATCGACGGGACGGCCGGAACGCAGATAGGCGACGGTGACGTTGATCGGGCGTGGCAGACGCAGGCGCGGATAGCTGAGCGCAACCTGGGCCACGGCGGTCATCTCGAGCAGGGCTGCGGTGGAGCCGCCGTGCAGGGCCGGCAGCATCGGGTTGCCGACCAGTTGCTCGGCGAAGGGCATGACCACGACAAGGTCCTCGCCCGTCAAACGGCTTTGCAGTCCGAGAAAGCGGGCATAGGGGAGGGTGTCCAGCAGATCGCTCATGCGCCCGTTCCCCTCGTTCGCAGATTGGCACCGACCGGGCGACCGCCCGTCGTTTCGATGACATAGGCCGCCTGGGAGGCGGCGACGGGATTGTCCGGACTGTCCTCGAAGGCCCAGGCCCTGACGAAGGCGATCGAATGGGTCAGCTGGAAGCAGCGGGCCTCGGCGATCAGGTCTCGACCGGCTTCGGCCGCCCGCATGTAATCGACCCGCAGATCCAGCGTAGCGACGGGCTTGAAGCCGCCCATCTTGACCCACACCGCCAGGCCGCCGGTGTGATCAAGCAGGGTGGTGACCAGGCCGCCCGCCAGGACGCCTGTCTGGGGATCTCCGACCAGATCGGCGCGATAGGGGACGCGGATGCGCACCCGGTCACCTTCCAGCCCGTCGAAGGCGAATCCGAGCGCATGGGTGTGGGCAGCTCCTCCAGCCAGCTGTGGCAGGAGATCGGTGATGAAGGGGTCCGTCATGGGTGTCTTGTGCAGCCGGGCGGCGTCTGCCCGGGTCCTGAATAGGTGTCGCACCCCTTGCCGTCGAGCCGATTGTCCGTGCGGGCGGCGACGGATAGACCGTCAGGCCACCGATCGGTTTGCGGCCCCGGCATCCTCCGTGGTGCCGGTTTCCGCATTCAGCGCGCTATTGATCGCCCGACGCAGGCGTTCGGGCTTGATCGGCTTCTCGACCACGTCGCACATGCCGATCGACAGATAGGTCCTGGCGTCGTCCGGGTCGGCATTGGCAGTCAGGGCGACAATCGGAACGTCGCGCGCGGGGCCTGACAGGGCGCGGATCGCGCTGGTCGCCTGGACCCCGTCCATCCTGGGCATCTTGATGTCCATCAGGATCAGGTCGAACGCACGCTCCTGAACGGCCTCCAGCGCCTCCATGCCGTCCTCGACGGTTTCGGAGGTGCAGCCGAACATCTCGCACAGAGCCTGGGCAACCACGCGGTTGGTGGCATTGTCGTCGACGATCAGGATGTGCGGCGTGCGTTCGAAGGCGAAATTCGACAGCCCGGTGACATTGCTGTCGGTTCCTGTCTCGATCTCGGTGCGCTGAACGTCCAGCTGGAAGGCGAAGGTCGCACCGCGGCCGGCGTTGTTTTCGGCCGTGAGGCTGCCGCCCATCGCACTGACGATACGGTTGCTGACGGTCAGGCCGAGACCGGCACCGTTGGGTCCGGATCCATGGACGAAGGGTTCGAACAGGGAGTCGACAAGGGCGGGGTCGATCCCCGGGCCGTCGTCGCGAACCCGCGCCTCCAGCCGGACGCGATCGCCCTGGGCTGTGGCCTTCAGACTGGTCTCGACAACGCCGTTGCGGGTGAATTTGAGAGCATTGCTGATCAGGTTGTCCAGCACCTGTCTCAGGCGTGGCGCGTCGATCAGGGCCCCGAGTTCGGTGTCACCCTCATAGCTGGCCATCAGGGTGATGTGGTCTTCGGCGGCGCGCGGGGCCCAGTCGTCCTGGATACCGTCCATCAGGGCGCGAAGCGGCGTGGGTTGCAGGCTCAGTTCCAGCTCGCCGGCCTCGGCGCGTGCGACGTCGACGGCGTCCTGCAGGACCTGCAGCAAGGTGTCGGAGGATTCAACGATGGTGGTGACATGCGAACGCGCCGCCAGCGGCAGGGGCAGACGTCGCAGCAGCTCGGCCACGGCGAGGACGCCGTTCATCGGCGTGCGCAGCTCCCGGTTCAACACGGACATGAATTGGCTGAGGGTCCTGGCCGAGGCCAGGCCCTGGACGGTCGAATCCTTCAGGGTGACCACTTCTTCCGTCAGGGTGCCGATCTGTGCACGCTGCCGTCCGTTGTGGGCCTGGAGCAGGGACACGGCCGTGCCGACGCCCTGGTAGATGCCGTCCCGGGTGACGATGAAGCTGCGCATCAGCGCTGCGGGGCCGCCGGTCAGCAGGGTTGAGGAAAAGGTGTCGATGCGCACGCCCGCCTCAACCACGGCCGGTTCGGCGTCCATTGCCACGGTGACTGGGCGGTCAGCATAGTGGGCATGACCCAGGGGCGCGGCGAATTTCAGCAGGAAGGCGTCGCGTTCGACCAGGCCGATGGGGCGGCCGTCCTCGACCACAGCGATGCCCAAGGTATCGGGCTCCTGCTGAAAGCGCGCAAAAATCGCGCTTCCCGATGTGTCTGGACTCACCGGTTCGGTGGGCCGGGTCAGGGTTTCGATGGTCGGCATACGCGCCGTCACTCCAATGCAACCCTGGAACCGTAGCTGCGAACCATTTTCGGAACGGTTAACTCCCGACGGAAACCGGTTTCCGGGCGCGGCCCGTCGGGACGCGGCTTTTGCACCGGCCGGACGACTGGTGTAGAAAGCCGCCCGATCTTCACACTCCCACCCCTTTTGCATGCGCGCGGCCGACGGCCGACCGCAGGGTCGTCATGAGCGATATCCAGTCTGACATTGCCGGTTCCGCCCTCGTCCTGTTCTCGGGCGGGCAGGACAGCGCCACCTGCCTGGCCTGGGCGCTGGAACGGTATGAGCGGGTCGAGACCGTCGGTTTCGACTATGGCCAGCGCCATGCGGTCGAGATGAAGGCGCGTCTGGTTGTGCGCGAGTCGATGACCCGGGCCCTGCCACAGTGGGCCGAGCGGCTGGGGCCGGATCACGTGGTCGATCTGACCGGCTATGGCCGGATCGCCGAAAGCGCCCTGACCACCGACCGAGCCATCGAGATGGATGCGCGCGGACTGCCGACCACCTTCGTGCCCGGGCGCAATCTGGTGTTCCTGACCTGTGCCGCCGCCCTGGCTGACCGGCGCGGGCTGGCGGTGCTGGTCGGCGGCATGTGCGAGACGGATTTCTCGGGCTATCCCGACTGTCGCCGCGACACGATCGACGCCATGGCCACCGCCCTGAGCCTGGGGCTGGACAAGCCGGTCGTGATCGAGACCCCGCTGATGGCCCTGACCAAGGCCGAGACCTGGGCGCTGGCGGATCGTATCGGGGGACAGGCGCTGGTCGATCTGATCCTCGAGGACAGCCACAGCTGCTATCTGGGCGACCGAACGCACCGCCATCCCTGGGGCTATGGCTGCGGCACCTGCCCGGCGTGCGAACTGCGCGCTGCCGGCTATAAGCAGTGGCTGGCCGGATGACCTATTCGGTGAAAGAGGCCTTCCTGACCGTGCAGGGCGAAGGCGGACAGGCCGGCCGTCCGGCCGTCTTCCTGCGTTTCGCCGGCTGCAACCTGTGGAGTGGGCTGGAACGGGACCGGGCCAGCGCCGTCTGCAGCTTCTGTGACACCGATTTTGTCGGCACCGACGGGGACGGCGGCGGCAAATTCCGGTCGGCGGAGGCGATGGCAGACCACGTTGCCGGGATGTGGCGGGGCCGGGACGGCGATCCGAAACTGGTGGTCTGCACCGGGGGGGAACCCCTGTTGCAGCTGAATGCGCCCCTGATCGACGCCCTGCATGCGCGCGGCTTTGCCATTGCGGTCGAGACCAACGGCACCCTGGCGGCCCCGGCCGGGATCGACTGGATCTGCGTCAGTCCCAAGGCCGAAGCTCCGGTGCTCCAGACTACGGGCCAGGAGCTGAAACTGGTCTTCCCCCAGACGACGGCCATGCCCCACCGGTTCGAACACCTGGATTTTGAACGCTTCTGGCTGCAGCCGATGGATGGGCCTGATCAGGCCGCCAATACGGCCGCCGCCCTCGACTACTGCCTGACCCACCCCCAATGGCGCCTCAGCGTCCAGACCCACAAATACATTGGCGTCCGCTAGACCATGACGATGTTCGAGATCACCAAACAGGCGACGTTTGACGCCGCCCACCACTTCCCCAACGAACCCGAGGGCAGCATCTATCGCCGCGTCCACGGTCATTCCTTCACAGTCGAGGCGACGGTGCAGTCGGCGACGCTGGATGCCGAACACGGCTGGGTCGCCGATCTGGGCGCGCTGGACCGGGCCCTGAAGGCCGCGGCGGCGGAGCTGGACCACGGCATGCTGAATGAGAAGGCCGGGCTGGAGCTGCCCAGTCTGGAGAACCTGTGCCTGTGGTTCGCCAATCAGCTGAAACCGGACTGGCCGGGCCTGAGCCGCATCACCGTGGCCCGCCCGACCATCCATGAGCGCTGCACGCTGAGCCTGTGACCCGCATCCGGCCTTTTGAGGCGGGCGACGCTGACGCCATGGCCGCCCTGTATGTGCGGGCGGTCCGCGAGATCGGCGCGCGCGACTACAGTCCGGCGCAGGTCGAGGCCTGGGCCGGCGGGGAGTCGAGGGCAGAACTGTTTCGTCAGAAGATCGCGGACGGCCGGCGCGGCTGGGTGGCACTGGACGGGGATGGACAGGTGACGGCCTTCGTCGACCTTGAGGCCGATGGCCACATCGACTTCCTGTATGCCGCGCCTGACGTGGCGGGCACCGGTGTGGCAGCGGCGCTGCTGGATGTGCTGGAAGCCGCGGCGGTCGAGTTCGGTCTGAAGCGGCTGTATGTCGAGGCCAGTGAACCGGCACGGCGGTTCTTCAGCCGACGGGGCTATGATCTGCTGCACCGGCGCGATTTCGAGGTCGGGGGCGTGGCGATCCACAACTACAGCATGGAACGGCGGCTCTAGCAGCTGCGTCCGCTGGCCCGGCGCTGTTCGCAGCGGCGCTGTTCGCGCTGATACTGGCGTTCCTCGCGTTCGCGTTTGGCGCGGGTTTCCTCGTCCGAGGTGGTGACGGCGTCGAATCCGGCCCCGACCACCGATCCGGCGACCTTGGCCGTGCCGCCGACCACGGCCGCGGTGCCGCCCACGACCGCCCCGACCAGACACCCCTGCAGCAGCAGGGATCCGGCCAGGACGGCGGACAGGGCGGCGATACGGCGCGCGAAGGGTCTGGTCATGGCTGGTTCTCCCGAAGGGGCAGGCCTAGCCCGGAATGGTGAACAGACCCTGATCCCTGGGACTAGAGGCTGTCGACCATCACGAGTTCGGCGTCGCTGCCGGCGGTGACGACGATCTCGGCCTCGTCCATGATGGCCGCGCCGTCGCGGGCGTTCAGGGTGACGCCATTGACCTCGACCGTGCCCACGGCGGGCACGAGATAGGCGCGGCGACCGGTCGGCAGGCTGTAGCGCAGGGTCTCACCCGCGCCGAGGGTCGCGCCCAGCACCCGGGCGTCGGCATTGATGGTCAGGGCCCCGTCGTCCGGATCGCCCGAGGCCAGCACCGAGAATTTGCCGCTGCGGTCGCTCCTGGGGAAGGTCTGCGCGCCCCAGGCGGGTTTTGCGCCGCGCTTGTCGGCCTCGATCCAGATCTGGAACAGGGTGGTAGTTTCATTCTCGAGGTTGGCCTCGGAGTGGCGAACCCCGGTGCCCGCGCTCATGACCTGGACATCGCCGGCGCCGGTGCGGCCCTTGTTGCCCATGGAATCCTCATGGGTGATGGCCCCGGTACGGACATAGGTGATGATCTCCATGTCCGAATGGGGGTGGGGCGGAAAGCCGGACTGGGCGGCGATCTCGTCATCGTTCCAGACACGCAGCCGGCCCCAGCTCATTCGGGCGGGATCATAGTAGTTGGCGAAGGAGAAATGGTGTTTGGCGTTCAGCCAGCCATGGTTGTCACCACCGAGGCTGGAGAAGGGGCGGACGTCGATCATGATTGGGCTCCCTGCGACGTCGGCGTAACAGCACCCGACGTCGGTTCGCAAACCATATAGGTAACAACTACTGTTGCGAAAGGGGGGCTAGCCCACCTGGCCCCGGTGCCTCAGCATGGCGTCGGCGAGCACGCAGGCCGCCATGGCCTCGACCACCGGCACGCCGCGCAGGGCGACGCAGGGATCGTGGCGGCCCTTTGTCCGCAGGTCGGTCTCGGTGCCGTCGCGGGTGATGGTCTGGCGCGGGGTCAGGATGGAGGAGGTCGGTTTGAAGGCCACGCGTGCGGTCAGCGGCTGGCCGGTCGAGATCCCGCCCAGAACGCCGCCCGCGTGGTTGGACAGGAAGACGGGCTCACCGTCCGGGCCCAGTCGCATCTCGTCGGCATTGGCCTCGCCAGTCAGTTCAGCGGAACCGAAGCCAGCCCCGATCTCGACGCCCTTGACCGCATTGATCGACATCATCGCCGCGGCCAGTTCGGCGTCCAGCTTGCCGTAGAGGGGCGACCCCCAGCCGGCGGGCAGGCCGGTGACCTCGAGCGCCACCACGGCCCCGATCGATGAGCCCGCCTTGCGCAGGCCGTCCAGATACGCTTCCCACGCCGGTCCGACATCGGCCGAGGCGGCGAACAGCGGGTTGTCATAGACGGCGTCGAAATCGACGGCCCCGGGGGCGATCCGGTGCGGGCCCAGCTGGACCACGCCGGCGCGGATGCGGATGTCCGGACCCAGCACCTTGCGGGCCACGCCCCCGGCGGCGACACGCATCGCCGTCTCGCGGGCCGAGGAGCGGCCACCGCCGCGATGGTCCCGCACCCCGTATTTGGTCTGGTAGGTGACGTCGGCGTGGCCGGGCCGGTAGGCGCGGGCGATCTCGCCATAGTCCTTTGAACGGGCGTCCTCATTGTCGATCAGGATGGCGATCGGGGTGCCGGTGGTGACCGGACCGTCGCCGTCGTCGAACACGCCCGACAGGATGCGGGCGGTGTCACTCTCGCGGCGCTGGGTGACGAAACGGCTGCCCCCGGGCTTGCGCCGGTCCAGCCACGGCTGAAGATCGGCTTCGGTCAGGGGGATCAGGGGCGGGCAGCCGTCGACGACGCAGCCGATGGCGGGCCCGTGGCTCTCGCCCCAGGTGGTCACGCGAAACAGATGGCCGAAGGTGTTGTGGGACATGTCGTCCTTGGCTTAGGCCGCCAGACGGTCCGGCGTCCAGACGCGGGTGAAGCGGGCCAGCAGATCCTCGGCCGACGAAGGCGCATCGGCACAGGGCGTCAGGGTGACGAACAGATGGCCCGGCGTCCGCGAACCGCGCGCGGGCAGGCCCAGATTGCGCAGGCGCAGGCGGATCGGGGCCTGCATGTCGGCGACCACCCAGGCCTGGCGCATGCCGGCATGGGTGTCGATCTCGACTCGCCCCCCGTCCTCAAGCACCCGGGGAGAGACAGGCCAGCTCATGAACAGGTCGTCGCCCATGGCCGACAGGCCGTCGGTCGGCCGGATCAGCACGGCCAGATAGACATCGCCACCGTCTGCGGCCGCCCCGCGCAGACGCAGGTGTTCACCGCTGCGCAGCCCGGGCGGGACACGCACCCGCAGGGCACGGCAGCCGACGGCCACCGGAACGCTGCCGCCGTTCACCGCCTGGATCGGGGTCAGGCCGATCACCGGCTGGGCGGCGGATCGTGAAGCCGGGGCGGCGAGGGCCAGATGACCGGGGGCGGTCTGCTGGATCAGCCGCCAGGCGGCGATGGTGCGGCGAAACCGGTCGGCATCTCCGCCGGGCAGATCGGGGCGCGCCGCCTTGACCGCCTGCCGGAAGGCGCGTTTCAGGGCTGCACCGTCCACCGGTCCGTGCAGCCCCAGCAGGGCATAGGCCTCGCGGGTCGAGGTGACCTCGGTATCGGAACGGGCGCGCATCCCTGACAAAGGCCCTGAACAGGGTCAACGGGCGGTTAACCGCGACCGGCAGTCGCGCACCCTTTCGCGGTACCGGCCAACGGCGCTATGTCAGCGGCATGACCGCACCCGTGATCCCGTCCAGCCCGACCCGTGAAGAGTATGCGGTCGAGTACGCCGCCGCCCTGGCCGCCAATAGCGATGAGGCCGTCTTCAATCGCGATGATCCGATCGGCCTCTTCGTCGACTGGCTGACGGATGCCCGGGGCACTGAACCCAATGACGCCAATGCCATGGCCCTGGCGACGGTGGACGGTGATGGTCTGCCCGATTGCCGGATGGTCCTGCTCAAGGACGTCGATGCGCGCGGCTTCACCTTCTATTCCAACAGCGAGAGCGCCAAGGGCGAGCAGCTGGCGGCCCGTCCGGCGGCGGCCCTGTTGTTTCACTGGAAGACGCTGCGACGGCAGGTGCGGGTGCGCGGCCGGATCGAACCGGTCACTGCCGCCGAGGCGGACGCCTATTTCGCCAGCCGGGCACGCGAGAGCCGTATCGGGGCCTGGGTTTCGGAACAGTCACGGCCTCTGGATGATCGGGCGACGCTGGAAGCCGCTGTGGCGCGGGAGACCGCCCGGTTCGAGGGGGAGGCCGTGCCGCGTCCTGACCGCTGGACCGGCTGGCGTTTGGTGCCTGAAAGTGCGGAATTCTGGCGGGACCGTCCGTTCCGCCTGCATGACCGGCTACGCTTCGAGCGCGACGGCCAGGGCTGGAGCCGGACGCGCCTCTGGCCCTGATGAGACGGGAACGCCATAGCGGACCAAGAAGGTCTCGACGGCGTCGGTGGCGATCTCCTCCACCGTTCGGCGGACCTTGACGGTATCTCCGCTAACGACCGGCACGAAGAAGACCGGATGCTCCATCATCCCCATCAGCTGTCCGGCGGCCCAGGTCGGGTTGTCGATCTTCAGCTGCCCGGACCGGTTCAGCGTGTTCAGGGCCTCGATCAGATCAGCACCGAAGCTCTTGCGACCGACCTCGAAAAAGCGCGCCGCCATCTGCTGGAACCGGGGCCGCTCGGCCATGACCAGGCGAAACACGGAGCGAACAAAGGGATCCGCCATGAAGTTCCCGTAGGCCTGGGCAAAAATGGTCAGCTGCTCCCTGGCCGATCCGGCCGCCGACTGCACGAATTTCATCTGTTCGATGAAGTCGACAGCCGCCTCTTCAATCACGGCCTCGAACAACTCGGCCTTGCCGGCAAAATAATTATAGAGGGTCGCGGTCGAGACATTGGCGTCGCGGGCAATCGGCTCAATCCGGGTACCCGCATAACCTGCGATCATGAACTGCCGCCGGGCGTGGCTGATAATCGCGTCGCGTCGCGGGTCGGTTGAGGGTAAGTTGGAGGTGGCGGGACCACTCATAGGCATTCAACGTCTTCTGATTGCCCTCACACTGACGCCTAGAATCTGCTCCGGCAACCCGAACCTGATCGGTAGTATTACGGTGTCAGTGCGTTCGCCATGGTGCCAGGAGGGGGTGGGCGAGCACAGGGGCGGCCAGCCGCACGACGGCCTGGGGATCCTCAAGACGCACCGCCGCGGTTGAGTCCGCAACCACGAAATCAGCGTTGACCCGGGACGGTTCGGTCAATCGCTCATGCCCGGGCCGGACTGTGGTCAGATACTGGGCGATCACGGAATCCGCCGTTCGGCCGCGCTCGGCCTGGTCGCGCAGCAGGCGGCGGATGAAACGGATGTCGGCCGGCGTATCGACGAAGATCCGGATGTCGAACAGGGCCGACAGGGCCGGGGTGCACAGCACATGGGTGCCTTCGATCACTACTACCTCGGCCGCGGGGACGGCCTCGCCGCCCGGGTCCCGGCCGTGATGGATGAAGGAATAGAGGGGGGCGACGATGTCCTGTCCGGCTTTCAGGGCGACCAGATCAGCGATCATCAGATCGTGATCCCGCGCGGCCACATCGTCGAAATCAAAGGTCGCGGCGTCAAAGTCGGGCAGGCTGGCGGCGTCGCGGTAGTAGGCATCCTCGCGCAACAGCACGGCCACCCCGTCCGGAAGGGCGGACACCAGTGCCTCGGCGAGGGTGCTCTTGCCCGAGCCCGAGCCCCCGGTAATGGCGATCAGAATACTCATGGGGTGTCTCCGGCGTTCAAGCCCGGTTCTTCTAGGTGCGAGCGTTGGTGAAGGCCATCCCGAACGGCCTCCAGGTGACGCTAGGTCACGTTGCTTATCGCCGATCACCTCGGTAGCGTGGACCCAAGTGCCTCGTTGAGCAGGCACAGACGAGGGATCGCGATGCTTGGATTGATGCAGGACTGGCCGCTGACGGTCGACAAGATCATCGACCATGCGAAGAACTGGCACGGTCACCGGGAAGTGGTCACGCGGTCGGTCGAGGGGCCGATCGTTCGCACCACCTATGGCGAGATGCACGGTCGATCCAAGCGGGTCTCGAACGCTCTGCTTGCTTGGGGCGTAAAGCCCGGCGATCGCATCGCCACCCTGGCCTGGAACACCGGCCGGCACATGGAAGCCTGGTACGGCATCATGGGTATCGGGGCCGTGTGCCACACGCTGAACCCGCGCCTGTTCCCCGAACAGCTGATCTACATCATCAACCACGCCGAAGACCGGATGATCTTCGTCGACCTGACCTTCGTGCCCCTGCTCGAGGCGATCCTGCCGCATTGCCCCAGCGTCAAGAAGGTCATCGTCATGACCGACGAATGGACCATGCCGGCGACCACGCTGCCCGCCGCCGAATGCTATGAGCAGGTGCTGTCCGAGGCGACCGAGGACGCGGCCTGGGGCCAGTTCGACGAACAGACCGCCTGCGGTCTCTGCTACACCTCCGGCACCACGGGGAATCCCAAGGGGGTGCTGTATTCGCACCGCTCGAACTTCATCCATACGCTGCTGGGCCTGCAGGCCACGGTGCTGGGGGCCACGCCCAGCGAGGTGATCCTGCCGGTCGTGCCGATGTTCCACGCCAATGCCTGGGGCATCGCCTTCGGCGGTCCGGCGGCGGGTTCGAAACTGGTTCTGCCCGGGGCCAAGATGGACGGCGAGTCCATCTATGAGCTGATCGTCAGCGAAGGCGTGACCTTCTCGGCCGCTGTGCCGACGGTGTGGCAGGGGCTGTTGACCCACCTGCGTGACAACAAACTGCAGATCCCGACGGTCAAGCGCGTCCTGATCGGCGGCTCGGCTGTTCCCGAGAGCCTGATCCGCGCCTTCCACGACGAGTTCGGTATCGAGGTGCTGCAAGGCTGGGGCATGACCGAGACTTCGCCGATCGGTACCCTGTCCAACCTGCCGCCGGAACTGGCCGCCCTGCCGTATGACGAGCAGATGAAATGGCGCGTCAAACAGGGCACGCCGCCGCTGGGCGTCGAGCTGAAGCTCAAGGACTACGACGGCAAGGAAATCCCGCACGACGGCCACAGCTACGGTCGGCTGATGATCAAGGGACCGACCATCGCCGGAGCCTATTTCAAGGACGAGGGCGGCAGTATCCTCGATGACGAGGGCTTCTTCGACACCGGCGATGTCTCGACCATCGACGAACAGGGCTTCATGCAGATCACCGACCGCGCCAAGGACGTGATCAAGTCCGGCGGCGAGTGGATCAGCTCGATCGAGATCGAGAATATCGCTGTCGGCCATCCCAAGGTGGAACTGGCCGCCGTGATCGGCGCGGCCCATCCCAAATGGGACGAGCGGCCGGTGCTGCTGATCAAGCTCAAGCCTGGCGAGAGCCAGGACAAGCAGGAACACCTCGACTTCCTGACCGGCAAGATCGCCAAATGGTGGACACCGGACGATGTGGTCTTCATCGACGACATCCCGCTGGGGGCTACCGGCAAGATCGACAAGAAGGGCTTGCGCGAGCAGATGAAGGACTATCGTCTGCCCGCCGCAGACTGAATTCCGCAAGGAGCGACCCTCATGGCCCGGTCAGGAAAAACGACCCGGACGCGCGGTGGCATTGGCATGCGCTGGCTGGTCCTGATCGTGCTGGCGGCCCCGTTGCTGGTTTTCGTGGCAGTCATAGGCACGCGGTTCGGCCTGTGGTCGGTCGATGTCGGGCGGGATCTGCTGACGCTGCAGGTCGGTCGCTGGCTGGCCCTGGCCGGTCTGGCCGCGGCCGTGCTGGCCGTGGTCATGGCCTTGCGCGATCTGCGCCGTCTGGGCGCGATTGCGGTCGTCACCCTGCTGGTCTCGCTGGCGACCGTGGGCCTGTATATCCGTCAGCAGGCCCAGCTGACAGCCCCGGCTCCGCTGGACGCGACCTCCGACCCCGTCGACGCCCCCGGTTACGGTCCGGGGACCACCGAACTGCGGGCCGCCCTACGTTCGCCTGACGCGCCTTCAGCCTGTCCGGGCCTGACCTCTGTGCCGACCCAGGTCGCGTCCGAAACCGCCACGACGGCGCTGGAGGATGCCGGGTTCACGGTCCAGAAGGCCGGGATGTTCCAGTCCGAGGGCCTGCATGAGGGCTTCTGGTTCGGGCTGCGCTACGACGCCGTGGTGCGGATACGTCCCGGCCGCACGGATGTCCGGGTCACGGCCCGCGACGGCCGGCCCCAGGGTGACGCCGCCTGCCGGTTGGCGCGCGAGATCGTCGCCGGGCTTCAGGCCGGGCGGTAGGTCGCGGCCAGGGTCGCCTCCGGCTGGGCCACGACCCGGCCCTCGGCCACGAGCTTGATCAGATGGGCCAGCACCGACAGGCTGGCTGCCGGCCACAGCCTGTCGTCCACGGTCGCATAGAGTAACGGGACCATGGCCGCGACGGAGCGGTCGCCGGCGTCCAGCCGCTGCATAATCTGGGCTTCGCGACCCAGCCGGTGGTCGCGATAGGCGCGCAGGAAGGGGCCAGGATCGGTGACCGGCGCGCCGTGGGTCGGCCAAAGGGTGGTGAAACCCCGGGCGATCACCGCCTCGAGGCTGGCGAGATAGGCGACCATGTCCCCGTCCGGCGGGGCCACCACGGTGGTCGACCAGCCCATCACATGATCGCCGCTGAACAGGGCGTTTTCCTCGCGCAGCACGAAGGCCAGATGGTTCGAGGCGTGGCCGGGCGTGGCCATCGTTTCCAGAGTCCAGCCGTCGCCGCTCACCACCTCCCCGTCGGCCAGGATCCGGTCGGGCTGGAAATCGTCATCATCGTCCTCCTCGATCGCCACCGCAGTGTCATGCGGCCGTCTGATCGGAGGAGCCGCCAGCACCGGAGCCCCGGTCGCCTGCGACAGCGGACGGGCGAGGGGGGCGTGGTCGCGATGGGTGTGGGTCACCAGGATGTGGCTGACCGTTTGTCCGTCCAGCGCCGCCAGCAATGCCGCCAGATGGGAGTCATCGGCCGGGCCGGGGTCGATCACCGCCACCCGGGCTCCCGGACAGTCGGGTCCGACGATATAGGTGCCGGTGCCGGTGAAGGTGAACGGCCCCGGGTTGCGGGCGGTGACCCGCCGGATCAGCGGTGAAACCGGTTCGACCGCGCCGTAGGTGAAGTCGAACTGGCGGACGAAGGGAATCAAGAGCGGCTCCACGGCGGTCGCTGGTGTCGTTCCGCAACGCGGCCCGACCCTTGCGTTAATCTCTCGTAAATCTTTTCGGGAGTGCCAGCCATGGCCGTTTCTATCGCTTTGACTGTCTCAAATCGGCTCATGCCGGTCGCGGCGGCCATGCTGTGTCTCATGGCGGCCCAACTGGTCATGGCGTCATGCACGCCCGAGCCGGTGCCGTATGCAACGCGGGTCATGGTCCAGCGCTAGGATCGCACCGGCACCGGGGCGAGCCTGCAACCCCCGGGGTCGCTATTGCCGGCGGACCCGAACGGCGCGGCTGTCGCCGACGACCAGAAGGAAGCTACCCAAGGCTCCGCGACGGACGCGCACCGCCGGATTGCCCCGGTTCCGGAAATTGACCGAGTTGACGTCGATCTGTTGCCAGACGCTGCCGTCGGCGAGGGTAAAGACCCAGCGCCCCTCGCGGTTCTGGGAGGCCCGGGTCAGGGTCGTTTCGATCGCATCGACCTGATCCGGCTGGTTGGCGCTTTCGAACAGGGCGGGCAGGGCGGGAACGCTGAAGCCGAACAACTGACGGCGGGCCGCGCTGATCTGCTCGCGGGCGACGACCACCACCTCGCCCTGCTGCTCGGCGGCATCGAGGGCGGCGGTCGTCTCATCGTAGCAGCTCAACCGGGCGGCCGACTCACTGACAGACCGACAGGCCACCAGCCTCGACAGCAACTCCGGGCGGGCCACCTGACCGTCGGCAGTCTGGGCGGCGATCGAAACGGCCGGAGACGCGGCCAGAATCACTACGGCGACAAGGGGAAGCAGGCGATGAAGGGTCATGACGGATGGCGCTCAGGTCGCGCGTTCGTGCGCTGGAACTCAGTATGCATCATGAGAGTGTCGCTCACCAGTTATGGCCTCAAGGGCAGCGGATATCGCCTCGTGGGAGAACGTGGCGGGAATACGACAGTCCCGACGCAACTTTGTTACGGGTGTGTAATTGTTATGGCCTAAAGGGCGCGGGAGGGCTTAGCTTGTCGCAGACCCAGACGTTTTTCGACGTGCTGGGTGAACGCATAGATCATGTCTGTCATGTCGGCTCTCAGGTCCTGTCGGTCCCGATGTCGAATCCAGGAGGAACAAGCTTTGAAAGCCCACACCATCCGTCAGCAGTTGCTGGCAACCACCATCATCGGCGGTCTTGTCGCCTTTGCCGCGCCCGTAATGGCGCAGACCCAGCCGGCCGCGACCCAGGTTGACGAAGTCGTTGTAACCGGTTCGCGCATTCCGCAGGCCAACCTGGTCACCACCAGCCCGGTCAGCCAGGTTACCGCTGAAGACGTCGACGTCGCCGGCGTGACCCGGATCGAGGATCTGGTCAACCAGATGCCGCAGGCTTTCGCGGCTCAGAACTCGACCGTTGCTAACGGTGCTTCGGGTACCGCCACCGTCAGCCTGCGTAACCTCGGTTCCGACCGCACCCTGGTGCTGATCGACGGACGCCGCATGGGTTACGGCTCGCCTGCCGATTCGGCCGCCGACCTGAACCAGATCCCCGGCCAGCTGGTCGAGCGTGTTGAAGTCCTGACCGGCGGCGCTTCCGCCGTTTACGGTTCGGACGCCGTCGCCGGCGTTGTGAACTTCATCATGCAGAAGGATTTCGAGGGCGTTTCGCTCGACGTCCAGATCGGCACCTATCAGCACAACAACGACTACAGCGGCGCGGGCAACCTGCGCGACGTGATCACCGCGCGTGCGGCCGGTAACCCGACCCAGTTCATGCTGCCGGACGACAACGTTTCGGACGGCATCAGCAAGGATGTTACCCTGGTCATGGGCGTCAACTCGCCCGACGGCCGCGGTAACATCACCGCCTACGCCGGTTACCGGAACAACGAAGCCGTTCTGCAAGCCGACCGCGACTATTCGTCCTGCTCCATCGGTTCGGCCGGTGCCACGAACTTCACCTGCGGTGGTTCCAGCACCTCCTTCCCGGGCCGTTTCACCGACTTCGGTGGCAACGACGACAGCGGCCCAGGGCTTGATGGCATCGACGGCACGGCCGATGACGTGGCAGATACCAATCCGCTGCCGTCCTACAACTTCACCCTGGACTCGGGTGCGGCGGGTGCCATTCGACCCTTCACCACCAATGACCAATATAACTACGGTCCGGTGAACTACTTCCAGCGCCCGGATGAGCGTTATACCCTGGGTGCCTTCGCCCATTATGAAATCAACCGGCATGCGGACGTCTATGCCCAGGTGATGATGGCTGACTACTCGACGGTTGCCCAGATTGCACCGACCGGTAACTTCTTCAGCACCGCTTCGATCAACTGTGACAATCCCCTTCTGTCGGCTGCACAATCCACGGCCATCGGCTGCGGCGCTGCGGCTCTGTTGGCATCGACGACGATCAACCCGAACTCGATTACCGCGGCAAATCCCGGCGGCGATTTCTATCTGGCGGACCCCAACTATGTGCCGCTTTACGTGGGTCGTCGTAATGTCGAAGGTGGTGGCCGTCAGGACGACCTCAACCTGAACTCCTATCGTGCGGTTGTTGGCGTTCGTGGCGAGATCAACTCGGCCTGGAACTACGACCTGACCGGCCAGTTCTCGAAGGTCCGTCTGTCGCGCATCTATCGGAACGAGTTCTCGGTTTCCCGCCTGACCAAGGCTCTTGACGTCGTTGATGTCGGCGGTACCCCGACCTGCCGTTCGGTGGTCGATGGTTCCGATCCGACCTGCGTGCCTTACAACATCTTCAGCAACGGCGGCGTCACCGCAGCAGCTCTGAACTATCTGCAGGTTCCGCTGCTCGACAGCGGCACCGTGACCCAGCAGGTCGTGACGGCTTCGTTCACCGGTGACCTGGGCAACTACGGTTTCCAGAGCCCGATGGCCAGCGACAGCATCAAGGTCGCCTTCGGTGCTGAATATCGTCGTGATGCGGTCAGCCGCACCCCCGACGTCAGCTTCCAGACCGGCGATGGTGCCGGCCAGGGTGGGCCGACGACGCCGCTTAACGGTGCCGCATCGGTCAAGGAGTTCTTCTTCGAGACCGACGTTCCGCTGATCCAGGACCAACCCTACGTCTACGACCTGACCCTGGATGCCGCCTACCGGTATTCGGACTATGACTCGGGCACCACCACCGACACCTACAAGGTCGGTCTGGGCTATGCTCCGGTTGAGGCCCTGCGTCTGCGCGGTAGCTACTCCCGCGCTGTCCGGGCCCCGAACGTGATCGAGCGTTTCTCCGCGCAGGGCTTCAACCTGTTCGACATGGATGCCGATCCCTGCGGTGAAGCCATGACGGCCACGCTGGCCCAGTGCGTTGCCACCGGCGTTCCGAACAGCCAGTACGGCAGCTCCGCTCTGGACAGCCCCGCCGGCCAGTACAACTACCTGGGCGGTGGTGATCCGGCTCTGAACCCGGAAGAAGCCGATACGTTCACCCTCGGTTTCGTTGCGCGTCCCAACTTCATCCCGCGCTTCGACATCTCGGTGGATTACTTCAACATCGACATCACCAACCTGATCTCGACCATTGGTGCGCAGAACTCGGTCAACGCCTGCTACGGTCAGAACCTGGCCGCCGCCTGCGCCCGTATTCAGCGCAATGCCAATGGCCAGCTCTGGGTCGGTACCGGCAACGTGATCGATCTGAACACCAACGTTGGTGGGCTGAAGACCTCGGGTATCGATATCAACTCCAACTACCGGATTGATCTCGAAGACATGGGCGTCGGCACCGGCAACTACGGTTCGCTGGCCTTCAACTTCACGGGGACCTACCTCGACGAACTGGTTGTCGATCCGGGTGTCGAAGGCGGCACGCCTTACGATTGTAAGGGTAGCTACGGTAACGAATGCGGCACGCCGAACCCGGAATGGCGCCATCGTTTCCGCGTCGCCTGGAATGCTCCGATGAACATCCAGGTCTCGGGTACGTGGCGTCACTTCTCGTCCGTCGATCTGTTCGAACGTACGCCGACCACCACGGCTCGTATCGATCGTCACTTCGACGCCGAGAACTACTTCGACCTGGCTGCCACCTGGCAGGTTCTGGACAACACCCGGATCCGGATGGGTGTGAACAACATCCTGGACAACGATCCGCCGCTGTCGGCTTCGGTCGGCACGACCGGGAACGGCAACACCTATCCCCAGACCTACGACGCGATGGGGCGTTACTTCTTCTTCGGTGTGACCGCCGACTTCTAGGACGGTCCAGCTAAAGAGATGAAAGGCGGCGGGTCTTCGGATCCGCCGCTTTTTTTTGTTCAACGGTTGAAAATGGACGCCCTACAAAAACCATTGCCGACCTTCAGGCGTTAGGGCTGTTCCCGACGTCGTTTCGCCCTGGATGGATATCTATGACCCGCCGCCTTGCCGCTCTTGCCTGCCTCGTCGTTCTGGTGGGGCAACCCGCCGTTGCCCAAACATCGGGCCAGAACGGCCCCATCGTCACCGCCGCCCCGGTCGTTGAGGCGACCGACGCCGTGCGCTATCGCGAGGCTGTGGCCTATGCCAATCCGATGCCGCGAGGTGCGCCGACCGCCGACTATCCGCTGGTGGCCTGGTGCGACGCGCTGGTCAGTGGCCATGTCGCCATCGGCGAGAGCCTGACCAATGGCGATCCCCTGGACCTCGACATCATTCGTCTGGGCAAGCTGGAGGCGGCGGATTTCCGCGCCGCGTTGAGCACCGCCGAACCGCGCCAGACGGCCGCCACCAAGGTCGCCGCCCGTGAGGCCGCGGCCGAGGCCACCGCCCGCTGGGCCCCGCTGATGGCGCAGGACGAGGCCGTGCGCAGTCAGGCCTTCGGTCTGTTCTTCGGCCTGCCGGGCCGCTGCGAACATGCCGCCCGCCGCATCCGTGAGGGGATCACCACCCCGCCGGCGACGCCGGAAGATGTGGGTCTGGACCCGAGCTGATCACGCCGACCCCCTCCACCTGCGAGGGGCGAGGTAGCGAGGAAAGCCCCTCAGCCCACCGGGTCGTAGTTGAGGATCGGGGCCAGCCAACGCTCGGCCGTGGCCAGATCCCATCCCTTGCGCCGGGCATAGTCGCTGACCTGATCGCGATCGATCTTGCCGACGCCGAAATAGTGGCTTTCGGCATGGCCGAAATACAGTCCCGAGACCGACGCCGGGGGCGTCATGGCAAAGCTCTCGGTCAAGGCCATCCCGGCGTTGTCTTCCGCCTGCAACAGACGGAACAGGGTGGCCTTCTCTGTGTGGTCCGGCTGGGCCGGATAGCCGGGAGCGGGGCGAATACCCTGGTATTTCTCGGCAATCAGATCGTCGACGCTCAGCGCCTCATCCGCCGCATGGCCCCACAACTCAGTGCGGACCTTGCGGTGCAGGGCCTCGGCGAAGGCCTCGGCCAGCCGGTCGGCCAGTGAGGTCGCCAGGATGGACGAATAGTCGTCACCCGCGTCCTTGAACCGTTTGGCGATCTCCAGTTCGCCGTGACCGGCCGTGACCGCAAAGGCCCCGATATAATCCTGTCCATTCTCGGCGACGAAGTCGGACAGGGCCAGGTTGGGCTTGCCGTTCGACTTCTTGATCTGTTGACGCAGGGTGTGGAAGCGGGCGACCTCGTCGCTGCGGCCTTCGTCGGCATAGACGACGATGTCGTCGCCGTCGGTATTGGCGGGCCAGAAGCCGACCACGCCCCTGGCCGTGAACCATTTCTCGTCGATGATCCGCTTCAGCATCGCCTGCGCATCCCGGAACAGGTCGGTCGCGGCCGTGCCGACGATCTCATCCTCGAGGATCATCGGATAGCGGCCGATCAGCTCCCAGCTGGCGAAGAAGGGCGTCCAGTCGATGTGGTCGGCCAGGCCCTGCAGGTCCCAGCTATCGAAGGCGCGAACGCCAAGGAAGGACGGCGCGCCAGGCAGGGGCGTGGCCGGATCAGGCCGGAAGCGGTTCTCACGGGCGGCGGCCAGGGTGGCGCGGGCCTTGACCTGCTGGCTGCGGGCATATTGTTCGCGGATGCCGACATATTCCGTGCGCGTCGCGGCCTCGTTCTTGGCCCGCTCGGTCTTCGACAGCAGGCCGGCGACCACGCCGACGGCGCGGCTGGCGTCGACGACATAGGTGGTCGATCCGGCCTTGTAGCCCGGCTCGACCTTGACCGCCGTATGGGTGCGGCTGGTGGTAGCTCCGCCAATCAGCAGGGGGATGTCAAAGCCGCGCCGCTCCATCTCGCGCGCCACGAACACCATCTCGTCCAGCGAGGGGGTGATCAGGCCCGACAGGCCGACGATGTCGACCTTGTGCTCGACCGCAGCGTCCAGGATGCGATCAGCCGGGACCATGACCCCCAGGTCGATGACCTCGTAATTGTTGCACTGAAGGACCACGCCGACGATGTTCTTGCCGATGTCGTGGACATCGCCCTTGACCGTGGCCATCAGGATGCGACCGGCCTGTTCGCGCGGTTTGCCGGCCTTCTCGGCCTCCATGAAGGGTTCGAGGTGGGCGACCGCCTGTTTCATCACCCGCGCCGACTTGACCACCTGCGGCAGGAACATCTTGCCCGAGCCGAAAAGGTCGCCGACCACATTCATCCCGTCCATCAACGGGCCTTCGATGACGTGAAGCGGCCGTTCGACCGATAGCCGGGCCTCTTCGGTATCCTCGACGATCCAGTCGGTGATGCCGTTGACCAGGGCGTGCTCGATCCGCTTGCCGACCGGGCCCTCGCGCCATTTCAGATCGACGACCCGGGCCACACCCTTGTCGCCCTTGTAGTCGGGGGCGATGTCGACGAGGCGTTCGGTATTGGTGACATTGGTCCGCTGGGGCCGGTTCAGGATCACATCCTCGACCGCCTCGCGCAGCACCGGGTCGATATCCGTATAGACCGGCAGGTCCCCGGCATTGACGATGCCCATGTCCATGCCCGCCTGGATGGCGTGGTAGAGGAAGACCGAGTGGATCGCCCGGCGCACCGGCTCATTGCCGCGGAAGCTGAACGAGACGTTCGACACCCCGCCCGAGACCTTGGCATGGGGCAGGGTGGCCCGGATAACCCGGGTCGCCTCGATGAAGTCGACGGCGTAGTTGTCGTGTTCCTCGATCCCCGTCGCCACAGCGAAGATATTGGGATCGAAGATGATGTCCTCGGGCGGGAAGCCGACCTCGTTGACCAGTATGTTGTAGGCGCGGGTGCAGATCTCGATCTTGCGCGCGGCGGTGTCGGCCTGGCCCACCTCGTCGAAGGCCATGACCACGACGGCGGCCCCGTAGCGCAGGCATTTCACCGCCTGTTCGCGGAACTCGGCCTCGCCCGCCTTCATCGAGATCGAGTTGACGATCGGCTTGCCCTGCACGCATTTCAGGCCCGCCTCGATCACCTCCCATTTGGAGCTGTCGATCATCACCGGCACCCGGGCGATGTCCGGCTCGGCCGCGATCAGATTCAGGAAGGTGACCATGGCCTGCTTCGAATCGAGCAGGCCCTCGTCCATATTGATGTCGATGACCGAGGCCCCGGCCTCGACCTGCTGACGCGCCACCGACAGGGCGGCGGCATAGTCGCCGTCGATGATCAGCTTCTTGAATTTGGCCGAGCCGGTGACGTTGGTCCGCTCGCCGACGTTGATGAAGGTGGGACGCACTACGCTACCAATTCAAAGGGTTCGAGGCCCGACAGGCGCATGGCCACGGGCCGTTCGGGGATTTCCCGGGTCGGCAGTTTCGACACCGCCTCCGCCGTGTGCCGGATGTGGTCCGGCGTGGTGCCGCAGCAGCCGCCGACGATGTTGACCAGGCCCGACGCCGCCCATTCCTCGATGAAATGGGCGGTCTGGTGCGGTTCCTCGTCGTACTGGCCCATGGCGTTGGGCAGGCCGGCGTTGGGATAGGCGGCGACCAGGGTGTCGGCGACGCGCGAAAGCTCGGCGATGAAGGGCCGCATCAGGTCGGCACCGAGGGCGCAGTTGAAGCCGACGGCGAAGGGTTTAGCGTGGCGTACGGAGTTCCAGAAGGCCTCGGCTGTCTGGCCCGACAGGGTCCGGCCCGAGCGGTCGGTGATGGTGCCCGAAATCCAGATCGGCAGGGCCTCCATCCCTTCGTCCTCGAGGTCCTTGATGGCCTTGATCGCCGCCTTGCAGTTCAGCGTGTCAGTGATGGTCTCGATCAGATACAGGTCGACGCCGCCCTCGTTCAGAGCCTGCACCTGCTGGCGATAGGCGTCATAGACCTGGTCGAAGGTCACCAGCCGCGCGCCGGGATCGTTCACGTCCGACGACATCGACAGCATCTTGTTCAGCGGCCCGATCGACGCGGCGGCGAAGCGCGGCTTGTGCGGTTCCTTTTCGGTCCATCGGTCGGCGGCGGCGCGGGCCAGTTTTGCGCCTTCCAGATTGATGTCCCAAACGGATTGGGCATCCAGTTTGTAGTCGTCCTGGGCGATGACGGTGGCGCTGAAGGTGTTGGTCTCGGAGATGTCGGCGCCGGCGGCGAAATACTGGTCGTGCAGGCCGGCGATGATGTCGGGCCGGGTCAGGCACAGGATGTCGTTGTTGCCCTTCATCTGGCCGACGTGGTCGGCGAATCGCGCGCCGCGGAAGTCTTCTTCCGACAGGTTCTGGCGCTGGATCATCACCCCCCAGGCCCCGTCAAGCACGAGGATGCGCTCCTTGGCGGCGGCATGGAGGGCGGCGATGCGGTCGGCACGGGTCATGGGGCAGTCTCACGCACGCCCAGAACCCGACAGATCGCATAGACGAGATCGGCGCGGTTTAGGGTGTAGAAATGGAAGTCGGCGAAGCCCTCTTCCTGCAGGCGGGCACAGGTTTCGGCGGCGACCGAGGCGGCCAGTAGTTTGCGGGTCTCGGGGTCGTTATCCAGCCCGTCAAAATGGGTGGCCAGCCATGCGGGGACGGCGGTGCCGCAGCTGGCGCTCATCCGTTGCAGGGCGGCGAAATTGGACACGGGCATGATGCCGGGGATCAGGGGGATGGTGATGCCGGCAGCGCGGATCCGGTCGCGGAAGCGCAGGAAGGCGTCGATGTCGAAGAAGAACTGGCTGACCGCGCGGGTCGCCCCGGCGTCGATCTTGGCCTTCAGCACATCGATGTCGTGGTCGATCGACGGGCTTTCGGGGTGTTTCTCGGGATAGACGCCTACGGTGACCTCAAAGCCGCCGACAGCGCTGATGGCCCGGGTCAGTTCGGTGGCGTTGGCATAGCCGTCGGCGCGCGGCTGATAGGCCCCGCCGATGCCGCCCGCGCTGTCGTGCCCGCCGGGCGGATCGCCGCGCAGGGCGACGATGTGGTCGACGCCGATCGCCTTGTAGCTTTCGATGACCTCATCGACCTCGGCCCGGCTGGCCTCGACACAGGTCAGGTGGGCGGCGGGACGCAGGCTGGTCTCGGAGATCATGCGCTGGACGGTACGGTGGGTTCGCTCGCGGGTTGAACCGCCCGCCCCGTAGGTGACCGAGACAAAGGCGGGGTTCAGCGGCTCCAGCCGACGCACGGCCTTCCACAGGACGACCTCGGCCTCCTCGGACTTGGGCGGGAAGAACTCGAATGAAACCCGCACGGGATTACCGTTCTGACCGGCGCGGGCTACCGGCCCCAGCGGGGACAGCAACAGGGCGCGGGCTTCAGCCAGGGTCGCCATCAGCCGGCATTCCTCTTTGTCACGACGGGGCGCACAGCTGTCCAGATGGTCACGGTCAGGCCGGCGGTTTCGGGGGGCAGGGCGATGGCATCCGCCGGGGTCAGACCGGCGTCGGTGATCCATTCCCGGATCTCTTCGTCGGTAAAGCCCAGGCGGCGGTGTTGATGCTGTTCGCGCAGCTCTTCCATCTCGTGCGGGGCGAAGTCGATGATCAGCAATTTGCCGCCAGGCGCGACCAGACGCGCAGCCTCGGTCACGGCGGCGACCGGATCGACCAGATAGTGCAGCACCTGATGCACGACGACGAGATCGGCACTCTGCGGTGGCAGGCGGGTGGCGAAGATGTCTCCGTGTCTGAGTTCGACCTTGTCGAGATCCGCGCGGGCGACATTGCTGCGAGCGATGTTGAGCATGCTCTGGCTCAGATCCAGTCCGACCGACATAGCGGCCTTTTTGCCCAGCAGGGTCAGCATCCGGCCCGAGCCGGTACCGAGATCGACCATCCGGTCGAACGGACCGGGCCCGGCGGCCTTGTCGATCGCGGCCTCGACCGCGCTTTCAGACACATACAGCGAGCGCAGCCGGTCCCACTGGGGGGCAACGCGCTCGAAATAGGCGGCGGCGTCGGTCTCACGCTCGCGGTGGACGTCACTGAGGCGGGCGTGGTCGCGTTCGCCGGCCTCATCTTCCAGCAGGTCCAGAACCGTGTCGATCAGGGGGCGGGCCCCGCCTTCGGATGACACCCGGTAGAAGACCCGGGCCCCGTCGGGGAAACGTTCGATCAGGCCGGCCTCGGTCATCAGCTTCAGGTGACGGGAGACGCGGGGCTGGCTCTGGTCCAGAATGCCGGACAGCTCCATCACCGACAGTTCTTCTCCCGCCAGAAGCGACAGGATGCGCAGGCGGGTCGGCTCGCCGGCGGCGCGTAGCATCTCGACAGTCTGGTCGGCGGTGAGGGTCATGGAGCCTGCGTTTGCGGATCATATAAGGATATCCTTATATGATCCTGCAAGGCAATGGCCGTAACGGCTCAAGATGGCGGCGACGGGTCCGCAACGGGGGATACCAGTAGTTCGCCGGCGAAGGCGGCGTGCAGATTCTGTATCAACAGCATCAGCATGCCCTGGACGGCCTCGGTCGTGGCGCCGGCGGTGTGCGGGGTCAGGACGGTGTTGGGCACATCGGCCCAGCGGGCGGCGTCGGTCGGCTCGTCTTCGAACACGTCGAGGGCGGCCTGGCCGAGCCGACCCTCGCGCAGGGCCGTGATCAGGGCGGCCTCATCAACCAGCTGGCCCCGGGCGACATTGACCAGCAGGCCGTCGGGGCCGAGGGCGTCGATGACCTCGCGCGAGATCAGGCCGATATTGTCGTCGTCGGCCCGGCAGGCGATGACGAGGATGTCGCTGTCCCGGGCCAGGTCCAGAAGAGAGGCAGCGCGGGGCCAGTCGGCTGTCCGGTCGCGCGGGCTCCACCACTGGACAGTCATCCGTAGCGGCTCGACCCGGCGGGCGAGGGCGGCACCGATCCGGCCGAGGCCGACGATGCCGACGCGCTGGCCGTGCAGGGACGGGGTGATGGTGCGGACATCGGCGGTCCAGCCACCGGCGCGCATCTGACGGTCACCGGCGGCGATCTGGCGGCGGGCGGCGAGGATCAGGCCAAGAGCGTGGTCGGCGACATCCTCGTGATTGACGCCGGGGGCATGGGTGACCGGCAGGCCGCGGGCGCGGCACCAGTCGACATCAATCCCGTCATAGCCCGAGGTGAAACAGGCCAGTAGTTCGAGGTTGGGCAGGCTCTCGATCAAATGTTTGTCGAGCGGATATTCGCCGGCCACCACCATGGCGCGGATGTCGTCGCGGGCCTCGACCGGGGGGCCTTCCCAAAAACGGTAAACCGTATAGGTCGCCTCGAGAAAGGCGGTCAGCGGCGCCAGGTGCCGCTGCATGATCAGGATGGCGGGGCGTTGGGTCATGAGGTGATCCTACACCCGCCACGGGGTCCGCTACCAAATCAGATTTCGAACGCCGGTCGCGTGCGGATCCGGCTGACTGTCCCGTGCGGGACAATCAGCCGGCCGGGCCGTCTAGCGCGCGAATTTCTGGAATTTGATCCGGTGGGGGATCAGGGCGTCGGTGCCGAGGCGGCGTTTCTTGTCTTCCTCATAGGCTTCAAAATTGCCCTCGAACCATTCGACGTGGCTGTCACCCTCGAAGGCGAGGATGTGGGTGGCCAGTCGGTCGAGGAACCAACGGTCGTGGGAGATGACCACGGCGCAGCCGGCGAACTCCTCCAGGGCCTCTTCCAGATTTTGCAGGGTCTCGATGTCGAGGTCGTTGGTCGGCTCATCGAGCAGGATCAGATTGCCGCCGGTGGCCAGGGTCTTGGCCAGGTGGACGCGGTTACGCTCACCGCCGGACAGCTGGCCGACCTTCTTCTGCTGGTCGCCGCCCTTGAAGTTGAAGCTGCCGACATAGGCGCGGGTGTTGATCTCGCGCTTGCCGACCATCATCACATCGGTGCCGCCGCTGATCTCTTCCCAGATTGTCTTGTTGGGGTCGAGCGAGTCGCGGTTCTGGTCGACATAGGCCAGTTTGACCGTCTCACCGACCTTGATGGTGCCGCCGTCCGGGGTTTCCTGGCCGGTGATCAGGCGGAACATGGTCGACTTGCCGGCCCCGTTGGGACCGATGACGCCGACGATGCCGTTGGGCGGCAGTTTGAAGGTCAGGTTGTCGAACAGCAGCTTGTCGCCGTACGACTTGTTCAGCCCCTCGACCTCCAGCACCACATTGCCCAGACGCGGGCCGGGCGGGATCTGGATGACGGCGTGGGTCTGGGCCCCGCGCTGGCCTTCCTGTTCGGAGACCATGCGCTCATAGGCGGCGAGACGGGCTTTGGACTTGGCCTGACGGGCCTTGGCACCCGAGCGGACCCATTCCAGTTCGCGGGTCAGGGCGCGCTGGCGGGCTTCGGATTCCGACTGCTCCTGCACGACGCGCTTGGTCTTCTGTTCCAGCCAGCTGGAATAGTTGCCCTCGTAGGGGATGCCCTTGCCGCGATCGAGTTCCAGCGTCCATTTGGTCACGAGGTCGAGGAAGTAACGGTCGTGGGTCACCAGGATGACGCAGCCGGGGAAGGCCTCGAGGTGATGCTGCAGCCAGGCCACGGACTCGGCATCCAGGTGGTTGGTCGGTTCGTCGAGCAGCAGCATGTCGGGCTTGGACAGCAGCAGGCGGGCCAGCGCGATCCGGCGCTTCTCACCGCCGGACAGGTTCTCGACCGACCAGTCGTTGGGCGGGCAGCGCAGGGCGTCCATAGCCATTTCGACGCGGCTGTCGATGTCCCACAGGTCACCGGCGTCGATCTTCTCCTGGAGGGCGGTCATCTCCTCCATCAGCTCGTCGGTGTAGTTTTCACCCAGTTCCATGGCGACGGCGTTGAAGCGGTCGACCAGCTGTTTTTCCTCGCACCAGGCGATGGCGTTGTCCCAGACGTTCTTGGTGTCGTCGAGGTGGGGCTCCTGCTCGAGGTAGCCACGCTTGATGCCGTCGGCAGCCTTGGCCTCGCCGGTGAATTCCTTGTCCAGCCCGGCCATGATCTTCAGCAGGGTGGATTTACCCGAGCCGTTGACACCGACGACGCCGATCTTGGCGTCCGCATAGAAGCTCAGCCAGATGTTTTCGAAGATCTTTTTGCCGCCGGGAAAGGTCTTGGTGAGACCCTGCATCTGGAAAATATATTGCTGCGCCATGAGGTGCGGTGCGCCCTGTCGTCTGTACGGATGGGGAGGTAGGCGGGGGATGTAGCCGCCACGCCGGGTTTGGGCAAATGTCTAGGCGCGGGGCAGGGCGGTTTGATGGCGCATCCATCCCTAAAGCTTCACCGCCTTCAGCCTCAGCGCATTCGAGATCACGCTGACCGAGGACAGCGACATGGCCAGGGCCGCGATCATCGGCGACAGCAGCAGGCCGAAGGCCGGGAACAGGACGCCGGCCGCCAGAGGCACGCCCAGGGCGTTGTAGCCAAAGGCGAACCACAGGTTCTGGCGGATGTTGCGGATCGTCGCTTTCGACAGCTTCAGGGCCCGCACGATACCGTTCAGGTCGCCGGACAGCAGGGTCACGCCGGCGCTCTCGATCGCTACATCGGCCCCCGCGCCCATGGCCACGCCGACGTCAGCGGCGGCCAGCGCCGGGGCATCGTTGACCCCGTCTCCGGCCATGGCCACGACCCGCCCTTCGGCGCGCAGTCGCTCGATCACGGCGGCCTTGTCGGCGGGGGAGACCTCGGCCTCGACCGCATCGATGCCCAGTTTCGCGGCCACAGCCCGCGCCGTGGTCGCATTGTCCCCGGTCAGCATGACCAGATGGACTCCCTCGGCATGCAGGGCGTCGATCGCCGCCTGTGTCGTCGCCTTGATCGGGTCGGCGATGGCGAAGGTCCCGGCCAGGACTCCGTCCACGGCCATCAGGATCGCCGTGGCGCCGTCCCGGCGCAGGTCGTCTGCGGTGGCGGAGAGCGGACCGGGATCGACGCCGTTCTCCTTCAGGAACCCGCCACTACCGATCAGGACGGCCCGACCTTCGATCCGTCCCGTCACGCCCTTGCCCACCGGACTGTCGAAGTCTTCGGCGGTCGACAGCGTCAGGCCGCGGTCTTCGGCGGCGCGGACGAGGGCGCGGGCCAGAGGATGTTCGCTGGAGCGTTCCAGGCCGGCGGCGAGGCGCAGCAGGTCGCCTTCGTCGAAACCCTCGGCGGCATGGATGGCGGTCACGGCCGGTCGCCCCTCGGTCAGGGTGCCGGTTTTGTCGACCACGAGGGTGTCGACCTTCTCGAACCGCTCCAGTGCCTCGGCGTCGCGGATCAGCACGCCCGCCTGCGCACCGCGTCCGACCCCGACCATGATCGAGATCGGCGTGGCCAGGCCCAGGGCGCAGGGGCAGGCGATGATCAGCACGCTGACGGCGGCAACGAAGGCATAGGCCAGCCGGGGTTCGGGGCCGAGCAGCGACCAGGCGATGAAGGCGATCACGGCGGATACGACCACCATCGGCACGAACCAGGCGGCGACCCGATCCGCCAGGCGCTGGATCGGGGCCCGGCTGCGCTGGGCCCTGGCCACCAATTGAACGATCTGGGCCAGCAGGGTGTCGGCCCCGACCTTGTCAGCGCGCATGACGAAGGAGCCGGTGGTGTTCAGACTGCCCGCCACCACGGCGTCGCCCGGCTGTTTGGTGACGGGCATGGATTCGCCGGTGACGAGGGCTTCGTCCACGGCGGCCCGGCCCTCGGTCAGGGCCCCATCGACGGGAATCTTCTCGCCCGGCCGAACGCGAAGATAATCGCCCATACCGATCTGTTCGACCGGGATTTCCTCGTCGGTTCCGTCGTCGCGGACGCGCAGCGCATGTTTGGGCGTCAGGTCCATCAGGGCGCGAATGGCCCCCGAGGTCTGCTCGCGCGCGCGCAGTTCCAGCAATTGGCCGAGCAGAACGAGGGTGACGATCACCGCCGCAGCCTCGAAATAGAGCGGCGGCTCGCCGTGCGCGCTCCGGAAGGCGTCGGGGATCAGGTCGGGCGCGATCACCGCCACGGTGCTGAAGACCCAGGCCACGCCGGTTCCCAGAGCGATCAGGGTGAACATGTTCAGGTTCCACGTCCGCACCGAGGCCCAGCCGCGCTGGAGGAAGGGCCAGCCGGCCCATAGCACCACCGGCGTGGCGAGGGCGAACTGGATCCAGCCGTTCCAGCCGTGCGGCAGGGGCAGGCGAAGGCCCAGCAGGTGTGCGCTCATCTCCATGATGAACAGCGGCAGGGTCATGGCCACGGCGACCCGGAAGCGGCGCGTGAAATCAGCGATTTCGGGGTTGGGGCCGGCGTCGGCGGTCGCGTCTTCCGGCTCCAGCGCCATGCCGCATTTGGGACAGGCCCCCGGGCCGACCTGACGGACCTCCGGATGCATGGGGCAGGTGTAGATCGCGCCGGGGACTACCGCCTCAGGCTCGTGTTTGGCACCGGGCAGATACCGCTCGGGTTCTGCGACGAATTTGGTCTGACACCCCGCCGAACAGAAGTGGAAGCGCTCACCGCCGTGGGTAGCATGATGCGCCGTCGCGACCGGATCGACCATCATACCGCAAACCGGGTCCAGCGCCTGACCGGTCTCTTGAGTTTTGGTGTGGCCGGAACAACAGGCGGGGGGATTTGACATGACGGTCTCCGGGTTCTGCTGGCAGGCAAATATACCCTGGTAGGGTATTGTGCAAGATACCCGGGTGGGGTACCGGAGACGTCATGCAAGCTCACGACAAGCCCAGGCTGCTAAACCGGTTGAACCGGGTCGAGGGCCAGGTGCGCGGGGTTGCCCGCATGGTGGAAGAGGGGCGCTACTGCATCGACGTCCTGACCCAGGTCCGCGCCATCCGTGCCGCGCTGGGCCGGTTTGAAGGCGAGATGCTCAGGGGTCACCTGAATCACTGCATCGAGGACGCCATTGTCTCTGGCGACGTCGAGGAACAACGGCGCAAAGCGGCCGAGATCATCCAGTTGCTGGAGCGTGCCGAACGCTGAACAGAAGGGCAGGGTCGGAAACGACCCCACCGTTTCAGGCGTAGTTGAAGCTGATCGAGATACGCTCGGACTTCGCGGCATTCGGCGGGACCTCGTGGCGCAGCCAGCTTTCCCACATCAGGATCGTGCCGGCGGCGGGGGACAGATAGACGAACGGTTTTTCGGCCAGGGGGGCGTCGTCGCGGACGGCGGGGCGGGCCATCATCATGGCCAGACGCGGGTCCTCAAGCTTCAGCGCCGAGGCGCGGTCGGGAACCTCGACATAGACGGTGCCGGACAGATAGGCGTGCGGATGGATGTGGCCGGAATGGCTGCCGCCGGGCTTGAGGATATTGACCCAGAGATTGTCCAGCCTGGGCTTGCGGGCCAGGTCGAAATTCAGGGCCTTGGCATAGGCGAGGGCATGGCGGTCCAGCAGCCGTTTCAGGTCGGCGAATTCGGGCATCCGCTGCGGCAGGTCGTTGAGCGAGCCGTAGGAGGTGTAGCCGCGATAGGCGTGTTCGCGGCACCAGGCGCGGCCGGCCCTGTCATCCTCGGCCAGGCTGCGGCAGGCCTCGGCCAGGTCGGCGTTGAAGGTGTCGAACCCCGGCTCGGCCGCGAGGCTGGATTCATAGACCTGGGTGACGAAGAGGGGGCGCAGGGACATGGCACGGTGTCTAGCCGGTCTGGTCGTCGTCGAGAAGGTCGTCATCGGCGGGGGCATCGCCGACACGCGCGGCCTGCAGGGCCAGGGCCTCGGCCAGCAGCAGGGTGGCGGAGAGGATGAACTCCTCGGGGTCGGGCCGGTCACCGGCTTGCAGGGCGGCGACGAACAGGGTTTCGCGCGGGCCGACGGGTTCGGCCTCACCCCGGCTGAGCATGTCCAGCCGTTCGCGTTGCAGGGCGTGGGCGAACAGGCGGTCGCGGCGACGGGGACCGGGGGAACGCGGGCGCATGGTGACCTCCTGATCGGTTGAGCGCCGGACGTGCGGCGGCGACCTGCGGCGCGCGGCGACGCAGGGGCGGGGAGGGCGCGGGGCTGCCGGGCCTCGCCCGGTGAGCAGAGTAAAAAACCGTTTCGACGAGGATGACGCCCCGCGCAGCCGTTTTCCACGCGCCCTCCGGCTGGCGGCCCTGTTCGGACCTTGCCGGATCGTCCCGGGCCCGTTGCCGGGCGCGGGGGTCGGGACGGAGGTGCCGGTCGTGCCGGGATCGCTCCGCCCTCAGGCCCGCGGCGAGCAGTGGACGGCATCCCGCGCCGTCCAAGGGACCCCCGGAGGGTTCCGCCCCCGGGCTTCATCGCTCGACCACAGCCCCGCCGCCGTGCGGGCGCTGGATCCGACGCCCTCCCCATCGGCGGGGATGGAGAGAGTCTGGCACGGGGTTGGACCAGGGCGGGTTTTTAGCGGGGCGTGAGGGGGAGGGGGTTGAATTGAAAGGGGAAGGGGGAGGGGCGATGCGCGGGTTTTTGGGAAGGATGTGGCGCCGGGGGAGCACTCTCGACCCCTTGCAGAGGTTCACAGCATGCTGCATCTATTAAGGGTTGGGGGACGACATGTGGACACGGTTGGGTTGGGGGTGCGCGATTGGTCTCGCTTTGGCGGGGTGCCAGAACGGGTCACCTGTGGCGGAAGATGAGGCTGACGCGCATTTTCGTGCGCATCAGGAAAGCTATGCCCACATAGTGACCCTCGTGGACGCGTGTCGGCCAACGCGGTCTGGCTCAAGCTACAGGCGGGTATGGACAAACGGCTCCCCACTGTCGGGGCTTCATTGCTTTCATGACACACGCGATATCGGGTCGATTAATAAGGCTTTGCGGCAATCCGACGCCGTTTCGGTTGGTTATCTGACCGACGATGGGCCGGAAACCCTTACGCCAGGCGGGGCGCTGAGATCCGCCGAGGTCGTCGTTTTCTCCTCTGGAATCGTGACTTCCGGAACGTCGATAAGCTTTGTCTATTCGCCAGAAGCGTTGGCTGACGCTCCTGAGGATTACCGCGAAGGCGACTACACCATCACCCGCCGATTGGTCGGGACCCCGCCCCATCACTGGTACTGGGAGCGAGCGTCAAACTGATCGCACCCAGACCGTCTCGACCGGAACTATATGGATTCCAAGCCGCTAAGCCCGAGCTTTTGCCAGCGCATGGATTGAGGCGGATTCCCACACCTGGCGGCCGTTGGCACTGCCCCGACTTCGCTGTTGCGCCCTTGTCATCCCGGACACCGCGCAGCGGTGATCCGGGACGCTTGACGCCCCATACGATCCTCCCGGAAGCGGCGTCAGCCGGTATCCGGGAGAGGGGTAAGGATCCAGCGGGACGGCACCTGTCTCCCGGACAATCGCGTCGCGATTTCCGGGAGGCCCGGGACAGTTGAGGGTGGGCCGTCCCGGATCGCCGCGTTCGCGGCGTCCGGGATGACAAGGTGTATGGCTCCCTCCCCGGCGCCGGCCCGGCGAACCGCCCCGCTAGCGGCGGCGTCCGAGGCGGGCCCACGCGATGGTGACGATGATCGTCGCCAGCAGGGCGGTGCCGATCCAGTCCCAGACTCCGTCGGCGAGGAGGGCGCCCACCAGACCGGTCAGGCTGAGCAGGGCCAGCACCAGGGGCATGCGGAAGATGGTGCCGGGGCTGAGGTCTTGCCGGCTCATGATGCCCGCCGCCGCCTGGTCAGCCACAGGTAGAGTCCCGAGCCGAGGATGACGATGGTGGCGAGGTCCAGCAGGGCCCAGACGATCTTGAGCCCCAGTCCGCCATAGTCGCCGAAATGCAGGGGCTGGGACAGGGACAGGGCCTTCACATACCAGGGCGACGGAGCCACGGCGGCCAGTTGGCCGGACCGCACGTCGATCAGGGCCGGGGTGGTCAGATGCGTCGTCAGCGGCGTGTCACCGTGGAGGAAGACCGCATAGTGGTGGTCGGTCGAAAACTCGGTGCCGGGGAAGGCGACGAACTGCAGGGTGCGGCCGGGCAGGGCGGCGCGGGCCCGGTCGACGGCGGCGTCCAGCGAGGCCCATTCGCCCGGCGCGGCGGGGGCGTCATGGGCGGCGGTCAGTTCGGCCAGGGCCGTGTCCTTCCAGTAGGCGAGGATGGGGGTGGCCAGGGTGTTGACCACGCCGGTCGTGCCGACGACCAGCACCCAGGCCACCGTGACGATGCCCAGCAGATTGTGCCAGTCCAGCCAGCGCGTGCGGGCGGCCTTGTCCAGCCGCAGGGTGCCGAACGGCAGTCGCCGCATGAAGGGGGCATAGAGGACCACGCCGGACACCACCGCCACGATCAGCAGCAGGCCCATGAGCCCGAGGAACAGCATGCCGGGCAGGCCGAGAAACATGTCGGTATGCAGCTGCAGCAGGAATTCGATCACCGGATGGCCGGCGACCAGAGGGGCCGGCTCGCCGCTGGTCTGGTCGATGGGCTGGAAATTGAACTGGCCGGCGGGGGCGTCGGGCGCGCGGCTGGTGACGTTCACCACCGGCCGGTCCTCGTCGAAGCTCATGAAGGCGGGGACGTCGCCCGGATGGCGCGACAGGGCCACGGCCAGCACCTGATCGAGGTTCAGGCCCGCGCCGTCGGGATCGGCGGGGGTCCAGACCTCGTCCAGCAGGGCGTGGTTCAGCTCATCGCTGAACACCAGCGGCAGGCCGGTGAGGCAGAGCATCAGCAGGAAGCCGGTCGAGACGAGGCTCGACCATTTATGGACCCAGGACCAGGCGCGGAGGGTGCGGGTCTTCATCCGGCTCAGAAGTCTGTCGACAGCGACAGCCTGAGGGTCCGCGGCGCGCCCAGCGTCAGATAGTTGGCACCGGGATAGCCGCCGACGGCGACCCACTGGTCTTCGTCCGCGAGGTTTTCGATGCGGGCGCGCAGGGTGACCGGACGACCCGCGATATCGGCGGCATAGCGGACGCCCGCGTCAAATCGGGTCCAGGACAAGAGCTCGACCGTGTTGGCGGCGTTGACCGGTTGCTCGCCGGTATAGACGACGCGGCCTTCCAGCGTCAGGCCAGCCAGTTGCGGCACGTCCCATTCGACATTGAGATTGCCCTGCAGCTCGGGCGTGCCGATCGGGCGTTTGCCGTCCAGGCTGCCACCGGCAGTGCGGGTCATTTCGGCATCCAGCCAGGTCCAGCCGCCCAGCAGGCGCAGACCGTCGCGCGGTTCGCCGAAAAAGGCGATCTCGACGCCGCTGTTTTCCTGTTCGCCATTGGTCCCGAAGACGTTGTTCTCGACATAGGCGCTGGGCAGGGTGGAGCGGAACAGGCTGACGCTGCCGCCGAACCGGCCGACATCATATTTGAGGCCGACCTCGACCTGTTCGCCGCGGAACGGGGCCAGGGCCTCGCCGGCATTGACGACCGGCACGCCGCCGCTGAGGGCCGGGGCGATCTGGCCGGGGATCAGGGCCTCGGCATAGTTGGCGTAGAGCGAGATCCGGTCGATCGGCTTGTAGACCACGGCGAACACCGGGGTGACCGCGTCGCCTGCATAGGCCGAGGCCGGTGCGCCGGTGTTGTAGTCATAGGAGCGGGTCTCGATCTCCTGATAGCGGACGCCGGCGGTAACGATCAGCCGGCCGTCCATGAAGGTCATCATGTCGGCCAGGGCGAGGCTGGCATTGTCGACGCGTTCGGTGACGTTCGGGTTGGACAGATCGCCGCCGGTGAAGAAGTTCGCGGCCGGAGGCGCGACCGCGACCGGGGCATACAGGTCGCTGGCGAAGCCGCCGAAATTGGAGAAGGCATAGGCGTTGCGCGATTTCGACTGGACCTGCGAGGCCGAGGCCACGAGCCGGTGTTCGACCGGGCCGGTGGTCAGGTCGGCGCGGATGCCCACGTCGCCCGACCAGACAGTGTCTTCGCGCGCATTGTCGAAGCGATAGGCGCTGAGGGTGCCGTTCGGCTGGGCGGTGGGGTTGGCCAGCACATTGGCCTCCTGACCCTGACGGCCGCCGAAGGCCGCCCAGGCCGAGACCGAGTCGCTGAGATCGAGCTCGCCGCGGGCGACGCCGAACAGCTGTTCCTCGTCGGTATAGGTCCAGGGCTGGGCGTAGTTGCTGTCGGCTGAAGGGGCCGCCGGCACGGCCCCGGCCGGTGTCACGGACGGGCGCGGCGCAGCGATGTGGTGGTCCTGATAGCCAAGGTCGGCCGAGAACCGGGCGCGGTCGCCGCGGCGGTCCAGCCCCAGACCGATCGCGGTCAGCTGGCGGTCCTCGCTTTCGACGCCGGCCTCGCCGTCGCGGCGGGCGATGTTGAGGCGGCCGCCCCATTCGCCGTCGGTGCCGAAGCGCCGGGCCAGATCGGCGGCCAGATACAGTTCGCTCTCGCCGTCGAGGCCCGCCGTCAGCCGGTTCAGCGGCGCGTTCGGGGCCCGTTTGGGCGTCAGGTTGAAGGCACCGCCGACACCGCTGCCGCCGGGTGCCGCCCCGTTCAGGAAGGCCGTGGCCCCGTGGAAGACCTCGACCCGCTCAAGGAATTCCGCCGCCACGAACTGGCGCGGCAGGATGCCGTAGAGGCCGTTGTACGTCATGTCGTCGGAGTAAACCGGGAAGCCGCGGATGACGTACAGCTCCTGGAAATTGCCGAATCCCTTGGAGACCCGCACGGCCGGATCGTTCTGCAGCACGTCGCCGACGCTGCGGGCTTGCTGGTTGCGGGCCAGCTCTTCCGTGTAGCTGGTCGAGGCGAAGGGGGTGTCCATCAGGCTGACCGCGCCGAACAGGCCGACGCGGCCGCCGCGCGCGACCTGACCGCCGGCGTAGGGCGAGGTCAGGGTCACCTGCGAGCCGGTGATGACAACCTCGTCGAGCTGGGTCGGCGCGGCGGTCTGCGCCAGGGCAGGCGCGGTGAAGACGGAGGCGCAGCAGGAGGCGAGCAGCAGGGAACGGAACATGGGACGGCTTTCGCGAATGAGAACGCGTCGCAATATACACTTTGTGTGAAGAGCTCAAGTCAAAGTGGGGGATTCACGCCGTTGAGCTTTGGAACGGCTGTCGGGGCCGGTCGAAGGTCGATTGACCGTCATTCCGGTCCCGGAACCGCAGGGCCGCGCCGGGGGTTGGGGCAGCGGACGATATCGTGAAAGACTGGACCACCGCCCCCCCGCTTCAGAGGACGACCCGATGGATCTCTCCCGCCTTCAGGCCACCAGCAAGGTCACCGACGAATGGGCCTATCCGCAGGAGGCGGCGCGGGCCTCGGGGATGCTGGCGGTGGATCGCGATCCGGACCACACCCTGTACTGGGAGGAATACGGCCATCCGGACGGGGAGCCGGTGATGGTGCTGCACGGCGGGCCGGGCGGGGCCTGTTCGCCGGTGCTGTCGCGGTTTTTCGATCCGGCGCGCTATCGGGTGATCCTGTTTGACCAGCGCGGCTGCGGCAAGAGCCGGCCCAATGTGGCGCGCGACGGGGCGGATCTGGCCCTGGCGAAGAACAGCACCGATGAACTGGTCGCCGACATCAACCGGCTGCGGCAGGCACTGGACATCAGCGGCCGGATGCATGTGTTCGGCGGCAGCTGGGGCAGCACCCTGGCGCTGGTCTATGCCATCCGCCACCCGGAGGCGGTGGCGTCGCTGATCCTGCGGGGCATCTTCCTGGGGGAGCGGGCCGACCTGGCCTATATGTATCAGGGCAATGCGGCGACCTGGACCGGGCAACCGTTCGCCCTGACGCAGCCGGGCAGCTATGTCGCCTATCCCGACGAATGGAAGGCCTTTGTCGAGATCATTCCGCCGGAGGACCGGGGGGATATGATGGGGGCCTACAAGGCGATCTTTGACAGTCGCCCGACCGGCGAGGCCGGGCGCGCCAAGCAGCTGGAAGCGGCGGTGGCCTGGTCGGTGTGGGAGGGGACCATCTCCCATGCCGTGCCGCCGGTCGCCGGCCCCGACCGGAACGCCGAGGCGGATTTCGCCCTGAGCTTCGCCCAGATCGAGGCGCATTTCTTCGCCAACGACCTGTTTCTGGCCCCGGACTATGTGCTGGATCACGTGGCGCGGCTGGCCGGGATCGCCATCCATATCGTGCACGGGCGGTTCGATCAGGTCACGCCGCTGAACCAGGCCTCGGCGCTGGTGGCGGCGCTGGCGGCGGCCGGGTCGCCGGTCCGCAGCTTCATCAAGACCCATGCCGGACACAGCGCGCTGGAGGGGCAGACGGTCCTCGCCCTGACGGCGGTGATGGACGGGCTGGAAGCGATCGGCGGCTAGTCGCGGTCGGGCGTCGACGGGCTATGCCCTCACCACCCCAGCGTCGCCTCGCCCCTGAGGATGGCCTCGGCTTCCGGCGTGTGTTTGGCCCCGGAGCGGTCGTGCAGGACCAGGGCCGGCAGCAGGCGCAGCGGGGCCTTGCCGGTCTTGATGGCCAGGACGAGGACGCGTTTGGCCGGTTCGTCGGCATGGGGCTGGACCGGGCGGATGGCGAAGGAGCCGGCCCCGGCGCCCAGCAGGCTCAGGATTTCGGCCAGACGGTCGGCGCGGTGGATCATCACGATACGGCCGTTCTCGCGCACGGCCTTGAGCAGGAAACCGGTCCAGGCGGCCAGACCGTCGTCGGCCATCCACGCCCCCTGTTTGCCGGGGCCGGGGGCGCGCAGGGCGGCGGGGTCATCGAAGAAGGGCGGGTTGGATATGGCCCAGTCGGCCGGGGCGGTGTCCAGCGCGCGGAAACCGGCGGCGACGTCGCCGGTCAGGATGGTGGTGCGGTCATTGATGCCGTTCAGGGTCGCATTGTCGCGGGCCAGGGCGGCGGCGGCGGGGTCACGCTCCAGGCCGGTCAGGCGGGTGCCGGGACAGCGAGCGGCGATCTGGGTCAGGACGGCCCCGGCCCCGCAACCGGCCTCGATCACGCTCTGGCCCGGCGTGGCGGGCACGGCGGCGGCCAGCAGGGCGGCATCCATCCCGGCGCGATAGCCCCGGGCGGGCTGACGCAGCCGGACGCGCCCGCCCAGCAGGGCGTTCTCGACGGTCTCGGTGATGGCGGTGTCTGTCGATGCGACGGTCACGCGGCTTGACCCTTTAATGCGTGATCATCATTGTGCGCCGCATCGCTGCGGGGCAAGGCTGCGGCTGGATTTCAGGCGCGATTCTCCCCGTATCCGCCCGCCCCGTATTCGCGTGATTTGAAGAGTTCTCCCTTGGACGCTGTTTCCGCCGCCGCTCCCCGCTCGAAGGGCGACGTCGAACCCCTGGTTCGACTGGCAGCCGCCGATATGGCGGCGGTCGACGCCCTGATCATCGAACGGATGCAGAGTCAGGTGCCGGTCATTCCGCTGCTGGCCGACCATCTGGTGGCGGCCGGGGGCAAGCGATTGCGTCCGATGCTGACCGTGGCGGCGGCGCGCGCGGCCGGGGCGACCGGCGACATCGAGGCCCCGCGCAAACTGGCGGCGGCGGTCGAGTTCATTCACACGGCGACCCTGTTGCATGACGATGTGGTCGACGCCTCGGACATGCGGCGCGGCAAGGTGGCGGCGCACCTGATCTGGGGCGCGCCATCCAGCGTTCTGGTCGGGGACTTCCTGTTCGCCCGCGCCTTCGAGCTGATGGTCGAGACCGGCCAGATGCGGGCGCTGGGGATTCTGGCCAAGGCGTCGAGCGTGATTCCCGAGGGCGAGGTGCTGCAGCTGACGCGGGCCCACGACCTGAACCTGGACCATGACACCTATCTGCAGATCATCTCGGCCAAGACCGCCGAACTGTTCGCCGCCGCCGCCGAGGCCGGGGCCGTCGGTTGTGGGGCCGATGAGGTGCAGATCGCGGCGCTGCGGGCCTATGGGCTGAACCTGGGGCTGGCGTTTCAGCTGGCCGATGACGCGCTGGACTATGGCGGCGCGTCGGAGACCCTGGGCAAGAATGCCGGTGACGATTTCCGCGAGGGCAAGGTGACCCTGCCGCTGCTGCTGGCGGCGGCGCGGACCAAGGGGACCGAGGATGCGTTCTGGGACCGGACCATCAACAGCGGCGACCGCACCGAGGCCGATTTCGAGCGGGCGCGGCAGCTGGTGATCGGTTCGGGCGCGATCGGGGCGACGCTGGATGTGGCCGGGGACTATGCCGATCTGGCGCGAGCCGCGCTGGAGGTGCTGCCGGCCAGTGACTGGCGTGAAGCGCTGGAGCAACTGGCCGATTTCGCGGTCAGCCGCGCGGCCTGATGATCGCAAATCGCTGTGGTGCGTTGAAGGAGGGGTTCAGCCTCCGGAAATGCCATGCGCGGTGATCTCAAGACCTATCAGGCCAAACGCCGCTTCGACGAGACGCCCGAACCGCGGGGGTCAAAGGCCGCGCGCAAGGCCGGGGCCCCGCTGCGCTATCTGATCCAGCGCCATGCGGCGACGCGGCTGCACTATGATTTCCGCATCGAGCACGACGGGGTGCTGAAATCCTGGGCCGTGACCAAGGCCCCGTCCCGCGATCCGTCGGTCAAGCGGCTGGCGGTCGAGGTCGAGGACCATCCGCTGGACTATGGATCGTTCGAGGGCACGATACCGGCGGGCCACTATGGGGCGGGCACGGTGCAGCTGTGGGACACCGGCACGTGGACGCCGCAGCATCCCCAGACGCTGGAGGCCGATTTCGCCAAGGGGTCGGTGAAGATGACGCTGGACGGCGAGCGGCTGAAGGGCGGCTGGGCCCTGGTGCGGTTGAAGGCCGATCGCGGCAAACCGTCGAAACGCAACAACTGGCTGCTGATCAAGGAGAAGGACGATTTCGCTGTGCCGGGCGAGGGCGATGCCCTGGCCGAGATCGACGCCTCGGTCACCACCGGCCGCTCGCTGGCCGAAATTGCCGATGGCAAGACCCAATGGACGAAGTCGAAGCCGACCGGACGCACGGGGCCGGCGAAACCGAAGGCGGGCAAGGCCAGGGCCGGCGGGGCGGCCAGGCCGCCGGCCTTTGTGCCGATCCAGCTGTGCAAGGTGGCGGACCATCCGCCGGGCGCGGCGGGCTGGGTGCATGAGATCAAATTCGACGGCTATCGCATCCAGATCGGTATCGGCGGCGGCAAGGCTGTGCTGCGGACGCGCAAGGGTCTGGACTGGAGCGAGCGGTTTCCCGAACTGGCGGCCGCGGCGGCGACCTGGCCGGATGCGGTGATCGACGGCGAGCTGTGCGCGCTGGACGAGGATCACCAGCCGGACTTTTCGGCCCTGCAGGCGGCGATTTCCGACGGGAAGACCGGCGGCCTGATCTATTTCGCCTTCGACCTGCTGTTCGAGGGCGGCGAGGATTTGCGCAAACTGCCGCTGTCGCACCGCAAGGCGCGGCTGCAGGCGTATGTGGACCGGGTCGGCGCGGCTGCGGGTGGGCGGCTGCGCTATGTCGAGCATTTCGCCTCGTCCGGTCAGGCGGTGCTGGAAAGCGCCTGCCGCATGGATCTGGAGGGGGTGATCTCCAAGACGCTGGATGCGCCCTATCGCGGCGGGCGGTCGGCCAGCTGGGTCAAGTCCAAATGCCGGGGCCGGGACGAGGTGGTGATCGGCGGGTGGTCTTCGGAGGGCGGGACGCGGTTCCGGTCGCTGCTGGTCGGGGTGCGTGACAAGGGCGGGCTGCGCTATCTGGGCCGGGTCGGGACCGGCTATGGCGAGGCCGTGGTCAGAACGCTGCTGCCGGTGCTGAAGGGCGTGGCGGCGGACAAGAGCCCGTTCGCCGGGGCCGGTGCGCCGAAGGGCGGCAAGACCATCCATTGGGTCAAGCCGGTGCTGGTCGCCGAGATCGAGCACGGCGGCTATACCGAGGCGGGGTCGCTGCGCCATGCGGCCTTCAAGGGATTGCGCGAGGACAAGACCGCCGCCGAGGTCACCGACGCCCCGCAGGCCCCCGCGAGCACACTGGCCAGGGCGACGACTACGGTGCGGACCGTGTCGAAGCCCGGCCGGGTAGTGGTGGCGGGGGTGACCCTCTCCCACCCTGACAAGGTATTATGGCCCGCCGTCGGGGACCATCCGGCGATTACCAAGGCCGATCTGGCGCGATATTATGAGGCGGCGTCGGCGCGGTTGCTGGAGCATGTGGGCGACCGGCCGACCTCGATCATCCGGGCCCCGGACGGGATCACCGGCGAGACCTTCTTCCAGCGGCACGCGATGAAGGGATCGAACCCGCGCCTGAAGCTGATCGATGTGAAGGCGCGGACGCCCTATGTCGCCGCCGTCGATGTCGGCGGGCTGGTGGCGATCGCCCAGTCGGGCGGGCTGGAGCTGCATCCGTGGGGCTGTGCGCCGGGCGATCCCGAGACGCCGGAACAGATCACTTTCGATCTTGATCCCGATGTGGGGCTGGATTTCGGCGACGTGATCGCTGCGGCGAAGACGGTGAAGGCGAAGCTGGAGACGCTGGGCCTGACGCCGTTCGTCAAGACGACCGGCGGCAAGGGGCTGCACGTCGTGGTGCCGATCAGGAGCGACGGCCGCAGCGGCGTGAGCTGGGACCAGGCCAAGGCGTTTTCGAAGGCGGTGGCGGAGTCGATCCGGGTCGACGCGCCGGACCGGTTCACCACCACCCTGGCCAAGAAGGCGCGGGGCGGGAAGATCTTCATCGACTATCTGCGCAATGGCCGGATGGCGACGGCGGTCGCCCCGTGGTCGCCGCGCGCGCGCCCCGGAGCCGGGATCGCGACGCCGCTGTCCTGGGGGCAGGTGAGGGCCGGGCTGGACCCGTCGGCCTTCAACATGTGGACCTATGAGGCGTTGCTGAAGAAGGCGGATCCGTGGGCGGAATTCCGCAAGGCCGAGACCAGTCTGAGGCCGGCGTTGAAGACGATGGGGATGGACTGAGATTCAGGCGGCGGACGTCTTCTTCGGGGTCTTCTTCGTCGTTTTGGCCGCCGCCTTCCTCGCCGGGGCCGAGCCCTTCAGGCTGTTCTTCAGAGCGGCCATCAGGTCGATGACATTGGTGTCGTCGGGTTCGGCGACGTCGACCGTGCCCTTGCCGCCCTTCGTCCTGGCCGCGATCATCTCGCGCAGGGCGTCGTCATAGCCGTCCTTGAAGTCGGCGGGATCGAAGTCGGCCTCCTTCTGGCCGATGATGCGGGCGGCGATCTCGACCATGTCGGCGTCGGCCTTGACCGTCGGGATGTCGTCGAAATAGTCGCCGGCGTCGCGCACCTCGTCCTCGGCGCGCAGGGTCCAGGCGACCAGCCCCTTGTCCCGCACCTCCAGCGCCAGCTGGCGCTCCTTGCCGCGCAGGACCAGACAGCCCAGGGCCACCTTGCCCTGTTTCTTCATCGCGTCGCGAATGACGACGAAGGCCTCGACCCCCGCGCCCTTTTCGGGGACCACGAAGAAGGGCGAGTCCCAGAACAGGCGGTCGATGTCGGTCTCGTCGACGAATTTGTCGATCGAGATGGTTTTCGTGCTTTCCAGCTTCACCTGGTCGAAGTCGGCGTCGTCGAACAGGACGTATTCGTCCTTGGACACCTCATAGCCACGCACCAGATCGCCGCGCTCGACCGGGCCGGTGTCGGGATCGGTCGGCACCATGCGGATGCGGTTGTTGGTCTCGGGATTGATCAGATGGAAGCGGACGTCATTGCTGCTGGTGGTCGCGGTGAACAGCGCCACCGGGCAGGTGACGAGCGACAGTTTCAGATGTCCCTGCCAGGTCGGGCGTGCGGCCATGATGGATCTCCTTGAGCTGAGACAATGCCTCAGCCGGGAAACCGTTCTCGCAGGGCCGCCGCCCGGCCTGTCGCGGCTATCGCAGGCTGGCGCAGAAGCGCTGGATGCGGGCGCAGGCGTCTTCCAGCACGGCCTCGCTGGTGGCGTAGCTGATGCGGAAATAGGGCGACAGGCCGAAGGCCGAGCCCTGGACCACGGCCACGCCTTCACCGTTCAGCAGTTCGGTGGTGAAGGTGTCGTCGCCGTCGATGACGACGCCGCCCTCGGTGGTCTTGCCGATCAGCCCCTCGATCGAGGGATAGACATAGAAGGCCCCCTCGGGTGTCGGGCAGCGGATGCCGGTGGCCTGGTTCAGCATGGAGACGACCAGGTCGCGGCGCTTCTCGAAGGCCTGGCCGCGTTCGGCGATGAAGTCCTGCGGGCCGTTCAGGGCCTCGACGGCGGCCCACTGGCTGATGGAGGACGGGTTGGAGGTGGTCTGGCCGGCGACCTTGCGCATCAGGTCGATCAAAGGCTTGGGGCCACCCGCATAGCCGATGCGCCAGCCGGTCATGGCATAGGCCTTGGACACGCCGTTGACCGTCAATGTGCGGTCGTAGAGGTCGGGCGCGACCTGGGCGATCGTGGTGTATTCGAAATCGCCGTAGATCAGGTGCTCATACATGTCATCGGTCATGACCCAGACCTGGGGGTGGCGGCGCAGGACGTCGGCCAGGGCTTCCAGCTCTGCGCGGGTATAGGCGGCCCCGGTCGGGTTGGAGGGGGAGTTGAGGATCAGCCATTTCGTCTTCGGCGTGATGGCGGCTTCCAGCACCGAGGGCTGCAGCTTGAAGCCGTCGGCCTCGACCCCGACCACCTCGACCGGCTCGCCGCCGGCCAGCAGGACCATGTCGGGATAGCTGACCCAGTAGGGGGCGGGGACGATGACCTCGTCCCCGGCGGACAGGGTGGCCATCAGGGCGTTGAACAGCACGGCCTTGCCGCCAGGGGCGACGTGGATCTGGGCCGGGGTGTAGGTCAGGCCGTTCTCGCGGGCGAATTTGGCGACGATGGCCGCCTTCAGCTCGGGCAGGCCGTCGACGTCGGTATATTTGGTCTCGCCGCGCTGGATGGCGGCGATGGCCGCGGCCTTGACGTTGTCGGGGGTGTCGAAGTCCGGCTCACCGGCCCCGAGGCCGATCACGTCGCGGCCCTCGCGCTTGAGCTCACGGGCCCGGGCGGTGACGGCGAGCGTGGCCGAGGGCTTGACGCGGGACAGGGCGGTGGACTGCAGGCTGGACATGGAATCTCCCGATGCTGCGCATTTCCTTACGCAGTTGCGAAGGCGCGATCAAACGCAACGGCCTCGCGATCCCCGTATTGGAATGCTAAGCGCTGAAATCATGCGCCGGCTGGTCGATTTTCTGCTGAACATGGAAGGCCGTCGCTGGCGCGCCCTGCTGGCGACCGCCCTGTTGCTGGGGGCCACCGTGGCCCTGCTGATGGTCGGCAAGAGCCAGCTGGGGCTGGACGCCGAGGTGCGGCTGGAGGCCTGGCTGCAGGGCTATGCCGGCAGTCCGCTGGCGCTGCTGGCCACGGTGGTGCTGTTTATCCTGGCGGCCTTTATCGGGGTGCCGCAGTTCATCCTGATCGCGGCCTGTGTCGTGGCCTTCGGGCCGTCGCTGGGGTTTTTCTACAGCTGGTTCGCGACCGTGGTGTCGGCGGCGGCGACCTTCTGGCTGGGGCGGATCACCGGCGGGGGGCTGCTGGAGCGGTTCGGTGGCAAGACCCTGGACCGGCTGTCGCGCTTCGTCGGCAAGAATGCCTTCTATGCCAGTTTCATGATCCGCAATGTGCCCTCGGCCCCGTTCATCGTCGTCAATATGGCGTTCGGGGTGACCCGGGCGTCGTTCTGGGCGTTTCTGGCCGGCTGTGCCCTGGGCGTGCTGCCGAAGACGGCGCTGGTGGCCTTTTTCGGCGGGGCGGTGGTGGCGGCGACGCGGGGCGACGGGGTCTGGACCTCGGCCATACTGGCGGTGGTGGCCGTGGTCTGGCTGGCGATCATGCTGGCGGTGCGCGAACTGGTGAAGCGCCGCGAGGATCGCACGGCCCAATAGGCACTGATCTTGTTACGGATAACGATGCCCCCTATGTGCGTTGTCCCATCGAACCCGACCGGAGGCCGTCATGCTGAAACTGTATTATTCGCCCGGGGCCTGCGCCATGGCCTCACACATCGCGCTGGAGGAATCCGGGGCCACCTATGAGACGGTCAGGATCGACCTGAAGAAGGGTGAGCAGAAGACGCCCGACTATCTGGCGATCAATCCGGCCGGGGTGACGCCGGCGCTGGAGACCGAGCGCGGGGTGATCACCCAGAATTCCGCCATCCTGGCCTTCATCGCCCAGACCCGGCCGCAGCAGAACCTGGCCCCGGTGGGGGACCCATTCCGCATGGGGCGGTTCAATGCCTTCAACGGCTGGCTGGGGTCGTCGCTGCATCCGGCCATGGGCAGGCTGCTGTTCAGCCGTCCACCGCTGGAGGGGGCCGCACGGACCGAGGTGGTCGAGACCGTGTTGACCCGGTTGCAGCTGGCAGAGGACAAGCTGCTGGAAGGGCCGTGGGTCATGGGCGACGCCTATACGCTGGCGGACGGCTATCTGATGGTGTTCGAGCGCTGGGCCCGCGGGGCCGACCTGCTGGATCCGGCGCGGTTTCCGGGGCTGAACGCCCATCTTGACCGGGTCCAGGGACGCGAGCCGGTGCGGCGGGTGCTGGAGGCGGAGGGTCTGGAGGCTGTCTGAACCGGGGTGATGCCGATTTCGTCATCGCCCGGCCTGCAGGGGATTGTCATCGGGGCTTGTAATCCCCCCGTCATGCGGGCAAACGAGCCCCTAGTCGGCTCGGCGAAGACGGTCAAAAACGTTGTGCGTATGGGGATGCGTGCGGCGGGGCGTCGCCGAAGCGGACTGACACGACGATCGCCCTTCAGGCCTGAACCAGACGGTATCCCGCGCCCATGTTTTCACCATTTTTCGGCATGATGTCGAACGACATCGCCATCGATCTCGGCACTGCCAACACCCTTATCTATATGAAGGGCAAGGGGATTGTTCTGAATGAACCGTCCGTTGTGGCACTGAGAAACGTCGGTGGCCGCAAGATCGTTCATGCCGTGGGCATCGAGGCCAAACAGATGCTGGGCCGCACCCCGGGCCATATGGAAGCCATCCGCCCGATGCGGGACGGGGTCATCGCCGACTTCGAAGTCGCCGAGGAAATGATCAAGCATTTCATCCGCAAGGTTCATAACCGCAAGGGTTTCGTGAACCCCAAGGTCATCGTCTGCGTGCCGTCGGGTGCCACCGCCGTCGAGCGCCGCGCCATCAATGATTCCTGCCTGAACGCCTCGGCCCGCCGCGTCGGCCTGATCGACGAGCCGATGGCTGCGGCCATCGGGGCCGGCCTGCCGATCCACGAACCGACCGGTTCGATGGTCGTCGACATCGGCGGCGGCACCACCGAGGTGGCCGTGCTGTCGCTGTCGGGCATCGTCTATTCGCGTTCGGTTCGCGT